>VOFH01000652.1_pt1 | contig 59746 bp, 96 predicted proteins | sample 5384091 | NCBI WGS metagenome assembly VOFH01 (sample SAMN12384727, study PRJNA508395) | human gut metagenome | isolation source: healthy gut G | host: Homo sapiens | reverse complement strand
TTCAGCTTTGCAATATTGCTTTAGTACAGTATAGACAAATGCTTCCGCTTCCAAATTCATAACTTCTCGGAAAGAAGGCATAAACACTTGTTCCACACCGAATTTCTTCAAATATTTGGTTCCTTGTATCAGGAGCCAATAAAGTAGGCACTGTATTTCCGTTAACACCTGCAGGGGATTTTCCTGAAAAGTAAACACAGAAGGCGTAAGCCCATTGGGCTTGTCAGCAACAGCACAGCCAATCACTGCCTGATGCCCTAAATGGATGCCGTCAAAGCATCCCAGCGCAACGGATAGGCTCTAAGCAATTCTGTTTTTAAATCTGTAATCAGTTTCATACTTTGTCCTCTCCACAAAAAAAAGCCTTAATATGCGGAAGCTCTCCTTTGCCACTGACACTCTCCCAAACCTAAAAAGATGCCATCTAATAACCATATACGCGATATACCTTACCGTCTTCTTTTTCTGAACCTCTGATAATCGCAGACGTTCTAAACTCAATCCCTCCCCCATTGGAGAAACGTGTGGTTTGGGCTTGCGAAACGGTCCAAAACAGGCTTATCTTGAAAAATAGAGTCAATGGGAAGTACTCTATCCTGCAACGTTCCCCCTTGTTCGATAATCTGTTTTGCTTTCTGTAAAGGAATGGTTTTGTTCGGGGTAAAACCGCATGCTATGGTAAATCTTAACGCAGTCATCATTCCATATGTACCCCAGCGCTGTGCAATATCATGGCACAGGGTACGGATATAAGTTCGCTTTGGAGCAGGCAACACACAAAGTTCCTGTTTGTGTGTTCTCATCGAAAGATACCAATTCACATTTGAAAATAGTAACAGGACGCTTTTCCCTGCTCTACTTCTATCCCTTTGTCTTGCCAACACGTAAAAAGTCTTTGCCTGTCCTTCTGTACTGCTGAGTACATAGGCGGCAGCTGTAAAATTTCTCCTCGAAACTGCGGAAGCACTTGCTCCAGTTCTTGTCTTGTAACTTTATGGTCACTGACAGCAACTACATTTCCTGTACTATCTTGTGTATCTGTTGCAGTACCCTAACTGAAACTGTGCCTGATATTCTTTGTTGGTATCCTCCAAAAACGGAGCGCAGCGCGTAGCAGCTTTCCCAAAAGAATGGGAAGTACCCCGGTAGCCATAGGGTCTAACGTTCCTGTATGACCTACTTTTTTTGATGAAACAATCCACGCATAACCGCAACCACATCAAAAGAAGTGAACGATTGTGGTTTATCGATTAAAATCATGCCATCCATAGTTCTCCCCCCTTTGATTGATATTACTATAAAATCCCCTGAGAACGGAAATAGTTGCTGACTGCTTCCGCCAATCGTTTTTTACAGTTTCCTTTTTCATCTTCAATCACACAGCCGGCAGCACCTTTATGACCTCCACCGCCAAATTGAGCACAAATGGCAGAAGTATCATATGGTGGCGTTGCCCGAACAGAAATTTTACTAGCCGCCTTCTTTTTCTCACGCAAAGTTGCGGCAATTAATACACCTTCCACTTGACGTGGCAAAGCTGCTAAACCTTCAATATCACCTTCTGTGGCTCTGACTGTTTCATCATTTTCTTCTGTAATTTCCATAATATCAAAACGTCCGTTTTCATAAAACGTAATGCTTTCCATTGCCAAACGTTCCACGTTTAATCTGTGGCTCTGCTTTTCGTATCAAACATAATACGGTTAATTTCCGCTACATCTGCTCCTGCATCCATTAAACTTGCTGCAATACGCAATGTTGTTGCGGATGTATTAGATAACGGAAACATCCTGTATCCGTACACAGACCTGTATACAAACAGTTGGCAATCTGCTTATCAATGGTAACTCCCATCATACAAAACAGTTCGTAAATCACTTGTGTAGTGGAAGCAGCAGTACTATCCACGTAAGACATTTTGGCATATTCCTTATGTGACATATGGTGGTCAATTGCAAGGTCAATGCTATCTTTATACTGTTCGGTCTCTTTTCCAAGAAGCTGTGTGTCGGCAATATCTACGGCAACAATAAAGTTTGGTCCAAATTCTTCGGTTTTTAATTCCGCAAATAAATTTTCATATTTGGGAACCACCGGATCCGAAACATGCAAAACGGACATGTTTTCCCATTCTTTTGCAAAGCGGTACACAGCGCGGAAGCAGAACCAAGCGTATCTCCGTCCGGAGATTTATGGCTGAGCACCAAAACTTCATCTGCTTTCTGTAATACGTCCGCAGCCTGTTGGAGCTTAATCTTCATGATGCTTCTCCTCTTTTAAATCGTTAATCAGCTTGGAAATACCCGCACCATATTCAATCGAATCCGTGGCGGTAAAATCAGCTGGGGAACATGGCGCAATTTTAAACGATGCCCCAATTCTCTGCGGATAAATCCGGCTGCAGATTTCAAACCTTTTCAGCCACTTTCGCTTGTTCCAACCCCTGCATGGCACTGATATATACCGTACAATAGGATAAATCATTGGTAACGTCTACACGTACAATACTGATTAACCCCTCTTGCACTCTTGGGTCCTTTACTTCTCTGAAAATTGCGGTCAATTCTCTATGAATATCTTCTGTGATACGTCCTAATCTATGACTTGCCATAGTATTCAACCTCCTTACAGCAGTACATATAACAATTGCTGTTAAAAAACAAAATGGCAGGCGAACCAAGGCGCCCGCCATTTTTATTATTAGGACTTAGTCCTCTCTATATTCTTCCATAATATAGGGATTCGAATACATCGCCCTCTTTACATCATTAAAATGTTCCAGAGTTACGCCGCATTCATATCCTTCTGCCACTTCTTTTTTACATCGTCTTTAAAGCGGCGCAGGAAGCAATTTTATCATCTGCAATAATAATGCCGTCGCGTACAATACGGACCAAAGAGTTACGTACAATTTTTCCGTCTGTTACGTAAGAGCCCATAACAATACCAACATTGCTGATTTTATAAACCTGGCGGCATTCCGCACGGCCGTAGAACAGCTCGCGGTATTTTGGAGCCAACATACCTTTCATCGCAGCCTGAACATCTTCAATTGCTTCATAAATAATGCGATACAAGTGAAGGTCAATGCCGTCACGTTTTGCATTTTCTTCCGCAACCGGGTCCGGACGGACATTAAAGCCGATGATAATTGCATTAGAAGCACTTGCAAGCATTACGTCAGATTCGCTGATAGCACCAACACCGCCATGAATGACTCTTACGCGCACTTCATCGTTACTCAATTTTTCCAAAGATTGTTTTACCGCTTCAAAAGAGCCTTGAACATCGGCTTTTACAATGATTTGCAATTCTTTCATTTGGCCTTCCTGCATTTGGTCAAACAGGTTATCCAAAGTTACTTTTGTTTTGTGCATTGAAGCGTTCTTCTTTTTGTTGAGAACGGCGTTGTTCTACCAACTGACGACCCAAACGTTCATCAGAAACAGCGTTGAAAATATCGCCGCCTGTAGGTACGTCGTCCAAACCTGTGATTTCTACCGGAACAGATGGTCCTGCAGATTTTACAAGTTCTCCTCTGTCATTGGTCATTGCACGTACACGACCTCCATGTAGTACCGGCAACGATGTTGTCACCAATATTCAAAGTACCGTTTTGTACCAAGATAGTTGCAATCGGTCCACGACCTTTATCCAATCTTGCTTCAATGACAGTACCTTTCGCAGCTCTGTCAGGATTGGCTTTCAATTCTTTCATATCAGCAACCAACATTACCATTTCCAGAAGCTCCTGAATACCTTCTCCAGTCAATGCTGAAATTGGCATACATGGTACATCGCCGCCCCATTCTTCCGGTAAAATCTCGTGCTGTGTTAATTGTTCTTTTACGCGGTCAGGATTTGCTGTTGGTTTATCCATTTTATTAATTGCAACAATAATAGAAACGCCGGCAGCTTTCGCGTGACTGATTGCCTCTACCGTTTGCGGTTTGATACCGTCATCAGCAGCAACAACCAAGATAGCAATATCTGTTACTTGGGCACCGCGTGCGCGCATGGTTGTAAATGCTTCGTGGCCCGGAGTATCCAAAAGGTGATTTCGCCATCTCCTACAGGAACACGGTAGGCACCAATATGTTGTGTAATGCCGCCTGCTTCGATTTTGTAACGTTTGCTTTACGAATGGCGTCCAGCAATGAAGTTTTACCGTGGTCAACGTGACCCATAACAACTACAACCGGAGCTCTTGAACTAGGTTATCGTCTTCGTCTTCACTGTCATCAATGATTTGCTCTTCAATGGTAACCACCACTTCTTTTTCTACTTTCGCATGGAATTCCATTGCAATCAAAGAAGCTGTATCAAAGTCGATGACATCATTTACGGTAGCCATAACGCCCATCATCATCAATTTTTTAATGACTTCTGCAGCGGTTGCTTTTAGACGCAACGCCAATTCATTTACCACTATTTCATCAGGAATGGTAATGGTCATTTGTTTCTTTTGTCTCCAGCTGGATACGTTTTAAACGTTCCGCTTCTGTTTTTTACGCGAATTCTTTTGGCTTTCCTCTGTATTGGCTGCTTCTCTGTGTTAGTTTTTGTTTATTTACGGTTTGGTCTGTTTTACTTTTTTCACTTGCCAAACGGTCATACTTTTCGTTGTAACGGTCCATATTCACTTGGGAAGTACGTATCCACAATTCTTCCGGCAGGTTTTTGTACTGCATCTGAAGTTGTAACAACTGTGTTTGCAGCGGTGTCCTTTTATCTTGCATTGTTTTTTCCTGTTTTTGTGCAGCAGGTTTTGTTTGTTTGTTATTTTTATTTGCTGCATTGCTTTTGATTCTTTTACAGCAGGTTTCACTGCAGTTTTTCTTTTTCAACAACAGCTTTTTCTTTTGCACTTTAGCAGTTGTGTTTTCTTTTGATTCCGGTGCTTCTTTAGAAGAGGAAGTTGGCTGAGCATCCTCCCTTTCAGCAAAATATGCGTCAAAAAGATTCTACACTGTTTTCTTTTTGTAAAAGTATCAAATACAACATCAAGATCTTCTTCTGTCAACGCAGTCATATATTTTTTTGGTTCATCGCTAAAAGGTTTTAATGCTTCGATGACATCTTTATTTTCAACATTGAGGTCTTTTGCAACCTCGTTCACTCTGTATTTCTTCATCATATAATCCTACTCCTCCTCATTTTTCTGTTGATTGTCCGTTTCACTGCACATAGTACGCATTTTATTTTGCAAAGCCGGCATCGTTTACCGCAATTACGCCGGTACGTTTCCCCAATGCAGCACCGATTTCATCCATCGTCTCATTCATGGTAAGTACATCTATATGCGCTTCTTCTGCAGCAAACACCCTTCAATGTTCGTTTTGATAAATCATTTGCTACCAAAATTACACATGTTGTCCTGTTTCGCATTGCTTCCAAAGCAGGGTCATTTCCCAGGGAAAGACGACCTGCTCTTCTTGCAATGCCCAGCAAAGAAAGTAATTTATTCTGACTCATATTTTGAAATCTCCTCCTCCATTTTGTCATATATACCTCTGCGGGAATTTGACAAGAGAAGGCTCTTTCAAATCTCCTGATTTTCGCGCCGCTTTCAGGCAGTCTGCTTTTTACATACATAAGCACCGCGCCCCGGCTTTTTGCCGGTTGCATCCAGGGAGATTTCTCCTGCCGCCAATATATTGCCCTGCTCATCTTTTTTGGTCAGAGCTTTTACAACACGCACCAATTCCGGTTTTGGTTTCATTTCTCCACATCCGGTACACATACGCATGGGAATACGTTTTTATGCATGATAAACTTCACCGCCTTTCGCACTTTATAAAAAGATTGGCTGTTATATGACCAATTATGCTTCTTCTGTTGTCTCAACAGCTTCTTCCTGAACAGTATAAACCTCTTCCGGCTCTTTCTCCATAAAAGCCGCTTTCCGGTTTAATGTCAATCTTCCAACCTGTTAATTTAGCAGCCAAACGTGCATTTTGACCTTTATTTCCAATTGCCAAAGATAACTGACTGTCAGGTACTGTAACACGGCATGCACGGGCATCTTCATCTGTTACCACAACAGACAGCACGTCTGCCGGAGAAAGAGAGGCTGCGATAAATTTTGCAGGATCTTCACTGTATTCTATAATATCAATCTTTTTTCACCGTTTAGTTCATTTACAATATTGGAAACACGAGCACCGCGAGAACCGATGCGCACCTACCGCATCAACATCTGCATTATGGCTTAGTACGGCCAGCTTTGTTCTGTAACCTGCTTCACGGGAAACAGCTTTAATTTCAACAGTACCGTCGTAAATTTCCGAACTTCTGTTTCAAACAAACGTTTTACCAAATCCGGGTGTACGGGAAATCATTGCGCGGGTCCTCTTCGGTTTCCTTCACATCTACCACATAAACTTTGATGTGGTCTCCCTTTTAATACCTCATTTCCAACTTGTTCGCTTTTTGGCAAAACAGCTTCCGCTTTTCCAATGCGTAACGAAGCAGCGCCTGAGCGTGGGTCAATTCTTTCTACCAAAGCGCTGACCAATTCCTGATGTTTGCTTTGGAACTCCTGCATCATTTGTCCGCGCTCACCGTCACGAATCCCTTTGACGAATCATATTTCGGGCGGTTTGAGCAGCAATGCGTCCGAATTCTTTGGTATTGAGCTGAACTTCCACTTTATCCTCATAAGTTGCATTTGATCTATCTTTTGTGCATATCTTCCAAAGAAATTTCCTTGTTTGGTTCAAATACTTCATCTACAACTTTTTACGCAAATATACATCAAACGCGCCTTTATCGGGATTTACCTCTACACGGGCGTCTTCATTATCATAGCTGTTTTACATGCAGTAAGAATGGCTTTCGTAATTTTATCTACCATAAAATCCACTTGAATACCACGTTCTTTTTTTCCAGAAGATTCAATGCTTCAAACAATTCACTACTCATTTTTCTAAAATTCCTCCTCAAAATCTTCATCATCAATATCTACATAATCGTCACAAACTCTGACAGACGAAGTATCTTTTTTATCAATGTCTAAAAAATTCGCCGTCTTCCGTTTCCAAAGTAAGAACAGAATTTTCATACGCTTGCAGAATGCCCAGCACTTCTTTCTGCCGTCTTCCAAAGGACGAATGAATTTTGCATTTACAACGGCACCCAGAAAAGCCTCAAAATGTTCCGGTCTTACCAATTCACGGTCAATACCGGGAGAACATACTTCCAGGCAATACTCCCCGTCAATAGGGTCCAATTGATCCAACGGGTCGTTAATTGCACGGCTCATGGCTTCGCAATCGTCCAATGTTACCCCTTCCGGCTTATCAATAAAAATACGCAAATACCAGTAAGAACCTTCTTTTTACATAACGAATGTCCCATATGGTTAAACCAAGCTGCTGTGCAAACGGTTCACATAATTTTGCTACCGCTGCAACCGTATTTCCTGATTTTCTTTTGTGCCAAATTGTTTCACCTATAATAATAAAAGAGCGGGCTAACCCACTCTTTTGTCCTTCTTACTATTCATATGCTTTATTTTATCATAAAATACGCATAAATGCAAGGGTTAACCCATTTTTTCTATATACTGTCCTTTACGATTCATGTATCTACTATATATACGAATCATCGTCAGGTATTTACTGTATAAAAAAAGAGCAGGTCTATCACCTGCTTCTTTATAAATACAATATTAATCTTCCATTTGCTTTCCTAAAAAGCTGCAGCAGCTTGCGCCAGCTTTACTTCTACCTGAGTTGGAGGAGTATTTTTTTCATCAAAGAGAATAATAATAGCACCGGTCACATCACTGATGCAAATGATAGGATAAACCACACTGGCATTTCGTTCAATTCCTTCAATCGGACGTAAGGCATGATCCGCTTCACTGCCCACAAACTTTTGTCTGGACTGCATATAGTCTTCCATTGCCTGTGTAACACGGCGTTCCAAAAATTCTTTTTAGAAACACCTGCTGCAGCTACAACATGATCGCTGTCACAAATTAAACAGGCACATTGGCTGTTTTGCTAAATACCTCGGCATATTGTTCTGCAAAGAAGATAGTTCTCCCACCGGAGAATATTTTTCTAAAAATAACGCCGCCATCTGTATTTGTAAAATTTCAAGAGGATCTCCTTCTCTGATACGCAGAGTTCGACGAATCTCTTTTGGAATTACAACACGGCCCAAATCATCAATTCTTCTTACAATTCCTGTTGCTTTTATTTATATTCATTCCTCCGAATCACAAATTTGGTGAATTGCTTGTATTGTCCAATTTACTGGAAATAGTATTTGTCAGCAAAAAGAAATTATTCCATTTCTTCCTACCAATTTTTGTGATTCAAAATGAAATTTACCATAACTGTTGTATCATGAAAGCAGTTTGCTAAAAAAACATGAATAAAACAAGCTGTTTTCTAAACCAAAAATGCAGAAAATTTTAACAACAAGTTAATAAGCAGTCCAACCACCATCTACGGTAACGGTAGTACCATTTATAAAACTTGATTCATCACTTGCTAAGAAAAAGTGCAGTATTTGCAATTTCCTCCGGCCCGATTCTTGGACTAGAGGAACTCCCCACCTGAACGAGCCATACCAAATTCACTGGCATTGGAAAGTCCTGCTGCAATATTGGTAATAATACTTCCCGGGCAAATTGCATTACAACGGATACCTTCTTTGCATACATAAAACCAATATTCTTGGTAAGACCTACGACAGCAAATTTAGATGCAGTGTATGCAGCACCTGCACGGCACCCAAATAAACCTCCTACGGATGCAGTATTGATAATAGAGCCACCACCATTTTTCATCATAATCGGAATGGCCTTTCGGCAAGCATACATAACGGAATTTACGTTAACACCCATTACTTTATCCCAAAATTCATCTTCTACCTCAGTAACAGAATACATTTTATCCAAAACGCCTGCATTATTTACGAGAACATCCAGTTTTCCGTATTTGTTTACTGCAAGATCAATCATAGCTTCCACCTGACTACGATTTGAGACATCTGTCTGGGGAAAAAAACAATTTCTCCCGCTATATCTCCTGAAGAAGCGATTAATTCTTTTACACCGGTTTCATTAATATCTGAGGCAATTACCTTTGCGCCTTCCTTTGCAAATAACCCTGCAATCGCTTTTCCCATTCCTGAGCCCGCACCTGTAACAATAGCAACTTTATTTTCCAGTTTCATATTGACTTATCCTTTCCATTAACAGATATTGATTCGTTCCACTTTAAACGATATTCGCTATATTAATTTTATATTAGCAATTTATATTTCTATGTGCAAGGATAGTCTTTTTTAACACTTTTGTATTGATTGTTAATGTAACAGTATACATTTTGTGAGAAAATAATAGGTCTAAAAGACATATTATTGTAAAAAAACAAATATGTACAATCTAAAATCAAAATAATAAAAAATCTTCGTAGTTTTAAATTATGAAAAGAGGCAGTCGTTTGAAAAATTTATTTTCCTAATTAATTTATGCAATCATGAACTTGTTTTAGAGATTTCATGATTTTTATCAGGCACTTTTCCTGTTTTTTTTTTTCCATAAAAAGCGTTTGCCTGTTAGTATGAATGCAGCCACAGCCGAGGCTACAGGAACGGTAAGTACAATGCCAAATGTACCGCACACTCCCTGTGCAATTTCGATTGCCATATAATTGGAACTAAATAACTGATTAAACTGAACTTGGTAAGAGATAAATACAAGCAAAGTAATAAAAGCACTGCCTGTAAACGCAAGAATCAGCGTATTGGTCATTGTTCCTATCATATCTTTTCCAATTTCTATACCGAACGGAATAACTGTCTTGCTGTAATGGATGGGTTGTGATGTTGTACCTCGTATAAGGATGACACAATAGACATACCCACATCCATAATCGCTCCAAGAGATGAAATTAATACTCCGGCAAACAATAAGTCTTTAATCTTTAGTCCTGTAGATTCATGAATCAAAATTAACGACTCCGCTTCTGATGAACTAAAGCCATTCAGGTGCAGCATCCATGACATTAGCATGAACAAGAGAAGTGCAAAAAGCACACCAATCGTAGTCGCGATAATAGCAGCATATGTCTTTTTGCTTTGTCCATTCAGAAGCAGTAATGTAACAGCGGTTGATAAAACCGCACATAAAATACTCATCCATATTGGAGAATAACCGGAAAAACAGCGGGAATTACAAGATAGATAATGATAAACATAGAATATCCAAGACCAAGTATTGCTTTAACCCTTTTCCTCGTCCGATACAAATGATAGCTGCCGCAAGTATGATACAACAACTTAATATAGGGATATTCCTGTCGTAATTATATACCGTATAATACGGCTCCGCATTTTTAGGTGTATCTGCATTAATAATAAGCTTCATACCGTTTTGGGCATAAACATTGTGCGTCTTAGTAAGATAATTGGAAACTTCTATGATTTCTCCCTTTTGCTCTCCGCCGGTAATTTCCACCTTTAATATTTGATTACCTAAATATAACCCTAACTCTTCATCATATTCCAGATTCTCAGAAGAAACCTCCACTACTTTTTCCTTGTTCGTAGTGGAGGCTGTCTGTACTATATCTGGAATAAGATTTCACCCCAAAAGTTGAAATAGAATGACTGCCGCTACTGAAAGAACAATGACTGCCAGTACAATCCCATTTTCTTTTTATCTTATTCCACATAAATTTAAATATCCTTTTATGATTTCATTTTCTTTTTCGTTAGCACTACCACAATGGTACCTGCTGCTATAAAGGCAGAAACTGCAGAAACAATTTCTACTGCATTTGCAGTATCGCCTGTCTGTGGCCCGTTTATCTGCTCATCGGATGTATCTCCTGTATTGACCACTTCTCCATCTTGGTTATCTACCTTTACAAGACCATCTATCGCTTCTTGTAATGCCGTGGTTGCAGCATATCTATATCTGACTGTGTCGCATTTGCATTATTTTTTAGCTCCGTTGCTGCTTTTAAGGCTGCTTGAAGTTTATTCAGCTTTCTTCGGTATAATCTGCCTGATTCAATCCCTGTGCTTGGGAAATCAAACTGTCCATAGCTTCTGTGTTCGTCTTCACACCAACTTTTACAAGACCATCTATTGCTTCTTGTAATGCCGTGGTTGCAGCATCTATATCTGACTGCGTCGCATTTACATTATCTTTTAACTCTACTGCCGCTTTCAGAGCTATTTGAAGTTTATTCCAGCTTTCTTCGGTATAGTCTGCCTGATTCAATCCCTGTGCTTGGGAAATTAAGCTTTCCATATCTGCCGTATTAAGCGTTTTATAAATTGTAAATGTATCTAGTACGCTCATATCATCTGCAAAATAGGTCGTCATCGTATAAGAAGTATTTGTTACCTCCACATTGGTAACAGTTCTTCTTTTGGACTGGTCTTGAACAGCAGCATATTCTGCCTCTGGTGCTGTAATACCGTAATATTTACTACCACTTGCTGAGTTTGCTGTTAAATATAGAATACCTGTGGGATTTGTCACACTGGACTGTACGCCCTGGCTTCTGTCCGGGGTAAATCCATCCATCATGTAAGTTCTTGTATATACGTGGTCATGTCCCATTAGAACGACATCTATATCAAGTTCATCGAAAATCTGTGGCAGTTCGTTTCTTCTATCAATAATATCACCATCACTGGCATGGCTGGCTGTTGAGTAAATAGAATGGTGGAATACAACTGTTTTCCATCTTACATCCGGATTCGCAGCAATTGCATCCTGCATAAACTGTTTATGCTCTGCAGCGGAACGGTCATTTGAGTTTATATCCATAAACAGCGTATTGTTGTAAACAAACCAGTAGTCGCTGCCTGCGGTAGTAGCACCGTACTGAGCACTTTCATTGGGAAGATTAAAATGCTCATTATAAGCAGCAGAACTGCTATCGTGGTTTCCTATGGTTGTAGCACTTGTAAGAGAGGAAAATGTATCGTTAAGATAACCAGTATATTGGGATTCATTATTTGCTGTATTTACTTGGTCACCTGCTGAGAATAAAAAGTCAGGATTTAGCTGATTTTTAATCACATCCAGAGTATCGTTCCAGCCCTGAATATCAGATGGCAAACTTCCTGCACCAATTTGTGGGTCACCTACAAAAGCAAAAGAAAATGCTCCGTCAAAGTCTCCGGTTTGGAATGTATACTCTTCGCTAACCGTCTCACCATTTACAACTCTATATACATACTCTGTATTCTCATCAAGATTTCTCATGGTCGCCTGATTGGAATAAAAGCCGCTTTCATTTGACTGTGAAGATATGGCGTCAGCTGTTTGATATTCAGATGGAAATTGACCATCTTTCATATCAGACTTTTTTTGGCATACTATTACTTGACCTGCTGTTTCAGAATTTGCATACCAAGTAAGATTTCTTGAGGTTTCATCACTGCCTACAGTTAGATTAACAGACTTTTTGTTCAATCTCAGGTTCACCATAATTTAATGTTAGATTTTTAAATTCAAAATAAATATCCGAACTGTCTTTACGGTCATTATGCAATTCTACCGCAATTACGTTTGTTCCTTCTTTTTACATATTGTTGGATTTGTTCCTTAGTGAGTTCCAGCTTAGCCTCTTTCGGCGCACCGGCCGAAACACCTGCATAATATAAGTTATTTTCCTGCTCCTCAGCAGGCATATCTACAACCAGCACTTTATTTCCGTTAATATAAACGGCCACTGCGTCATCATGATATAAGGTGCCTGTAATAGATGTAATTTCGCTGAGATTCTCTACTTCAAATGTAGAACGGAAAAAGAAGGTTGGTACATCTTCGTTTGGTACATCTGATTTATATTGATTTAATAACACAGTAGGTGTAAAGCCATCAAACTCTGTTAACTGACCCCGTTTTGCACCAAAGCTGCCTGCTGCGGATTTCCACGCACCATCGTTAAAATCAGAAGTTGTCCATGCGGTTAGAGAGCCCAACCCCTTTGCCGGATCTGTATTATCGTCTAAATATTTCCAGACGGTAGTTGCATCAATAACATTTACATCAGATGGTACCTGAGAATATACATTTGCTTCCTGGGCATAAACAGCACTCATATTTCCGCTATTGAGTACGCTGGGCAATAAAACACCCGTTCCCACTGCAAAGCCATTGTTACCGCTCCTGCTTTTAACCATATATTTTTTGACTTCATCTTCATATTCTGCCTCCTCATACATTCCTGTTTCTGTTCGCTTGCCTTATGTTATCATGTGTTTTTACTCCATTCAATAAGATTAACCATGATTTAATTTATCTCACAAACATTTAACCCAACCTTAAAAATGCCTTAAAAAAAGACCGGTGTTTTAACCGATCTTTTAATATATTTTATGATTTTTTAAAATGAGTTTTGACGGTAACATGGTAATAAAAATTCAGATTAAATTTAAAACATAATATTTCCTTGTCATATCATTTACATATACAAAAACATTAGTAACAGAAATGATAAATTTTATAAAAGCTATTTTTTGTTCCTTATGAACTAGCAAGAAGAATGTTCATATTAATATTTTAAGAAGGAGCATTTTTTCAAGATTACCTAATACAGTATAAAAAATATTATCTTATTTTAGAGCCACCGCCTGTTGTATTGTAAGAATTTGTTGCCTTAAAAAGCCATATCAAATCTTTTTCCAAGCGATTCATGTCTTTTGGTTTGCAAGGAATCGTTTTGATATATACTTTATGTTAGTAAAAATATTATTCTATCTTAAATATAAGCTTGGATTTTTCTCAAATTTTGTTTGATTTTCTTCCATTACATTTGGAACAAAGAACCTGAAGATTGAGCGTATTGTTTTTCCGCCCTTAGAAACAGGGGTAATATGGTCTATATGAAGCCCCACTTCGTCCGGCATATACTTTCCGCACTGTTGGCAAGTGTAGTTATCCCGATCATAATTTCCTTTCTAAGTTCTCTTGTCATACGTTTTCTCTGATTTTGACAGTGATAGTCCCTAAGCGTACATTCATGATTAATATGTTCCAATTGTCTATTTCGGTTTTCCAGATATGTATAATCGCATAAAAAATTGACCCACTGTTTGTGAAACCTTATACGATGTTTTTTACATAATTTCGCTGTCTATATCTTGTTTGCTCACGAATAAGATAAAATCGGAATGCATTTTCATCATCCAAACAAGAATGAAACTGTTTTTCCCGATAGTTTTTCATTTTGCTTTTTTGAATTCTTTCCTGACACTTTTTTGTTTCCAAAGCAAAATATCTTTATGATGTGCTTTAATTGTGGAAAAGTGCCCTAAATTTAAATATTCATCAATGAAAACGTCAATTTTGGGGTTTCTTTTACCGGAAACATTAAAATAGCTGCGAAAGTACGGATACCTAAACGGAGATTTTAAAATTAAAACGATAGCCGTAATCACAAGTGCTATTACGATTACACTTGCTGCTACGATTATGATTGCACATATTGTAGATGAATTTAATGTATTCACAATCTTTTCTCTCTCCGTAGTACTTCTCTGTTTTTATTACAAACATAACAAAAGTTTGTAAAATAAACATATCTATATGGTCAATACCAAAACATAATTCATCACTTATTCCAATTCCTCATCATCCGGTTTGCCTGGTAATATACGACATACCTCTGCTTCAGGGAGTTCTTCTATCTCTCTCAGTTTACGATTAATCTGATTGGTTCTTGTTCCCACCAATTTGGATAATTCACTATCAGCTGCATGTAATTTATCTTGAACCTTTGCAAGGACTTCACTGAATTTACCAAATTCTGTTTTACTGCACGTAATACTTCTCGTACCTCTGAAGAGCGTTTCTCAATTGCTAATGTATTAAAGCCCATTTGCAGCGAGTTTAGAAATGCAGAAAGTGTTGTAGGACCAGTAACGGTTATCTTATAGTCTGTTTGCAATGTTTGAAAGAGCTCAGGCATTTGTACTACCTCTGCATATAATCCCTCAAACGGTAAAAATAAAATTGCAAAATCCGTTGTAGCAGGAGGGTCAATATATTTATCTCGAATATCTTTTGCAAATGCTTTTATCTTACGGGAAAACTCTTTTTTGGCAGAATCAATAATTGTTTTGTCTCCACTATCATAAGCACTCAATAAATTTTCATATGTATCTGACGGAAATTTAGAATCAATTGGTAAATAAAGAAACCCCTCCCCATTTTTGTTTGGAAGTTTTACTGCAAATTCTACGCGTTCTTGTATACCTCTTTTAATTTGTACATTTTTATCATATTGGGCTGCCGTTAACATTTGTTCCAGAATACGCTCTAATTGGATTTCTCCCAGAACACCTCTCGTTTTAACATTAGTAATGGCTTTTTTTCAATCCTCCAACATCTGTAGCCAGTGTTTGCATTTCCCCAAGTCCCTTTTGAACGCTTTCCCAGATTTTTACTAACAGACTCAAAGGATAATTTTAACCTTTCGTTCAACGTTTTATCCAGCTTTTCTTCTACCACACCACACATCTTCTCTAACTTTTCTTCATTGTTCATCTGTAGTGACGTAATTTTTTTTCTTCCAATGTTTTATTAATTGAACCTAAATTATCTGTAATTTCTTTCTTTAATTTCTCAAGGTCAGCATTGATTCAAAGCGATTATCCGTAAGAGATTTTCTAACAGAGGATGAAATAGAATCAAATTTATCAAATACATCTTTCTGAAAGCCGCTAATCTTATTATTCAGAGTATCGTTTATTTTATCTAAGCTGTCCCTGTTTCCGGTGGTAAGCAGATTGATTTTTTCAAGAATATCGCCTTTGGACTCATTAAACTTTATAAACCATTCTGAGTTATTATCGTCGTTCATACGGAACGGTTCACCAACATTCTTTCTCTTTCTTGCTGCTGACAATAATACAGCAAGATTCATCAGACCAATAATGAGTAAAATAATTAGCAAAATAATAATAGCTATGTTCATATCTTTGATTCTCCTTATATTTCATATAAAATATCTTTCTATTCCTATACAAATATTATAACAATGCCACCAGCCATTGTTTATTTCATTAGTTATCTGGCCTGTGAATGGAGATATGTAAATTCAGGATATACCGAAGAAACTATATTATCAGCCGTTAATGTTTTAAAAGTAATATCAACAGGTTTACTATCTGCAAGATAAGACTGTCTCCAGTTTTGGTATTCACTTCCATCCAGTATTTGAGCATTGTCATAATCCCATGAGTCAGGGGCAAGAATATAATAAACAATACCATCCCCATCTACGTCAATGTTATCAGGAAACGGTATACCATTTTTGTGTTGCTGACACTTTTATTCCATGCGTCCACTTTTGCAAATTCACTGTAACTGTCTTTCTCTCTGCATCATAGGAATAAACATTATACGGCCAGAAATCAAAGTTGATTCCAAGCCCTTGGTTATGTGACCACTTCATTTCAATAATTCCATTATCATAAAATTGCATAGAAGGATACCCTGAAAATTCGTTATAAACCATATGATCTCTGTAGCCAAAAATATATCCTACTGTTCCTGCCATACTGGCATCGGTCCAGTATAACAACAGTTCATCCTGTCCATCGTTATCTACGTCAAAAATAGCAAAACTGTTCTCGCCCGACTGACTATTTGTTTGTTCTAAACTTTTTCCATTGGGAAGGATACCATACAAATAAGCATCCACAATATTTTCCCAAATGCCAGTTTTTGAGCGTCCTCTGTATTTTCAATTACAGTATCGCTATTCGCCGCAGAATCAGACGAAGTATTGGTCAATTCCGATGAAACCATACTTTCCTCTGGTTGAGATAGCTGAGAGAGGATTCAGACAGCTGCGATGAGTCAAGCGCAGAATCGCTGCATCCAATGAAAGTAAACATGGCACCTATCATAAGAATGCCACAGCATATTGCTTTGATTTTCTTACTATACATTTTTAATTTCCCCTTTGTAAAATTATGAAATATTATACTTTTACAAAAAGGAAAAAGATAATTTATTCTTGAAAAATACAACAATTTACGATATAATTCTTACTATAATTACAATATATGGTTAATTTGTAAAAGTATAGAATATCAAACTATTCTCATTCAATAATATTAAAAGTAAAAAGGGCTGCAATTGCAGCCCGTTTTTACTTTTAATGAATATAACATGAAATAAAAATGATTTTCATATAAATAACTATCACATAATATAACATATAACACACAAAAAAATAGTTTATAATATTCTGACTGTCCGCCAAAATATTCATCATTTGGCAAAGACAATATTGCTACAACTGTAATAGTATAGAGTAACCGTACTTTTTTATGCAGGGGTGTAATTTTGAAAGCAAAAATCATGGATGCGTCACATCTGCTGATTATTTTAAGTGAGCAAGAAGCACTCCGCTTGGGATTAAACAGCATCTCCGTTGATATTCCCACAACTCTTTCAAAAATAACATTAGCAAAAAGTATTTTTAGAAGGCTGTAAATATACCGGCTTTTCTTATTCAGAAGCTGAAAATATTACAATTCGTGCGCTTTCTATTCGAGACGGCACCTTTGTATTGCTGTTTAGTGTGCATATTCCGAATATGTCTCGTATAAAATCATCTTTTCAAAGAAAAAATTTCGAATAAAAAGAAACCACCGGCCCATATGTGTATCAATTTCAAAAATTGTACAGACATGATGGACGCGGCGGAACGACTTTGTATGGCAGGCATTACCTGTCCAAAAGCGAAATTATTACTTTTGGAGATAAGTACCGTATTATCTTTCATTTAAGGTGGAAACCAGTAAAATTAGCAAAGGCGATTCTCCAAGAATATGGCATTTTAAAAGAAAGGACGCGTTGCCGCTGCTGCTGCAATGGAACACGGAATTTTGCTTACATAGAAGATTTATTCAGCACTGTTTGCAGCACCTACCCTTGTACAAAACATTAAACATCTTTAGCTGCCTTTTTAGATCTGCAATCATTTGTTTCGGGCAAGATAACTCGGAATACACTGGTCCCTGCCACACAAATGTCTACGCCTGCTTTGGCGCTGGAAGCAATGGTATCAACTCCAATTCCTCCGTCCACCTGAACCAATAGATGAGGCGCTTTTTGTTTTAATTGTCCTACCTTCGGCATCATGTCAGCCATATACTTTTGACCGCCAAACCCAGGCTCTACTGTCATTACCAACACCATATACAGCTTGTCCAAATACGGAAATACCGTTTCTACAGATGTATTCGGTTTGACTGCCAGTGCCGGCTTGGCACCACAAGCTACAATTTTTCTATGGTTCCTGTTACATCTTCTTCCGCTTCTACATGGAATGAAATAATGTCTGCACCGGCCTTACAAAAAGTCCTCAATATATCGTTTGGGATTCTGTATCATCAAATGAACATCAAACGGTAAATCTGAATATGGTTTACAGCTTTTATCACCGAGCTCCAAAGGTGATATTGGGTACCAATAAACCGTCCATTACATCTAGGTGAATCCAGTCTGCGCCGGCTTGTGTAATCATTTGAATTTGCTCATCGCCCAATCTGGAAAAATCTGATGCCAGTATTGACGGTGCAATTAACATGTTTCATCCCTCCAAAGTTATTGTATTATTATTTTATTCCCAAATTATTGATTTTTTCAAGAAAATCAATAGGCCTGCCCACAAAACAAATTGCAGCAGGCCTTATCTATTTAAAGGGGTTTTCTGCCCCCAGTCCAGTTTTATGCATTACCAAACAAACGGGTTCTTTTTATTATGCACAACGTTTCATTTCTACTGTTTCCTGTTGTCTCAAAAACGCTGACTTGTTTTTTTATTCTCGCTTCTTCCTTTTACAATTGCCTGTGTGCTGTTTCTGTTCTTGTAATGATTTTACTTTGCGTATCGCAAATACTTTTTCACGATGTAAATAAAACAAACTGCACACTGCCATAATCATCTGACGCTGTTTGCAGCAATTGTAATATCCATGAACCACCGCCCGCTGTAATGGACATAATAGACATGGCTGCACAAAGCAAACATAAATACCATGATAAAATGTCTTTTGGACGATATTTTACTAACAATCCCACTGTAAATACCAGCAGAATATTTCCTACAATTTCTTGAAACATATATAATCTCCTCTTCTTTTCAACCTTCCGAAATCGAACATACGTTTGATTTAGTTTTATTTTATCACAGTGATTGCAAAATTACAAGTAAAAAACATTTCATATTACATAAAAGTTGTCCTATTTATGGACAGCTTTTAACAATACAAATTCAAATATTTCTGGTATGATAAGAATGAATCTTGTACTATATCAGCACTTATGATAAAATAAAAGTATACTAAAAAAGGGGAATATATTATGACAATCACCTATAAAGATACAAAAGAATTTAACGCGCAAGAATTGCAAGATCTGTTTTTTGTCTGTTCATTGGTCATCCGGATATCACCCTGAAAAAACTGGTGATTGCCATGCAAAATTACAGTACCGTTTACAGTGCTTGGGACGGTGAGAAACTGGTAGGTTTGATTAGCGTTATGGACGATGGAATTATGACCGCTTACATTCACTATTTATTGGTAGACCCCGATTATCAATATAACGGTATTGGAAAAAGAATTGATAGAACGTGTACTGAAAACATATCAATCCTATCTGCGTATCTCTTTGATTGCCAATGGCAATAATGTAGGATTTTATGAAAAACTGTGAATTTAAGATAGACAAAAAGGGAATTCCTATGCATATTACCTCTTTGCTAAAATAATTTGATAAAAATCAATGCAAGTAAATATAGATAAAACAGCCATTTGCAGATATCAATGCAAATGGCTGTTTTATCTATATTCCAATCATAATGGACAGCAAATCAAGAAACGCTAACATTACAGTTGCTTCATTCCATTCTGATTTGGATATAAGGAAACGAAATTCCGTTTGCTATGAACAATAGCAATAACGTAACATTATTCTAGAACATTCTCCGGCATAAAGAAATAAAAAAAGCATTCCGTCCTACGGAAATGCTTTTTTAACAACTATATTATGCCAAAATATAAACGTTCATTTGACGACGGCCAAAGTTGACACATTCTCCTAGTGTATTATAATACAAGTCAACCAAAACACGACCTGACATCAACGCACCACCGGTATCAGAAGCAATTGCATAACCATATACAACGCTACCGTCCGGAGAGGCAATATATAATTTTGTACCATATGGAATTACGTTAGGTTAACTGCCACGCGACCTACAGCAGCAGGTGCGCCTGTAGCGGTAATTCCACCGCCGGTGTATGCGGTACATTCACCGGTAATCACACGTGCAACGTTTAACACGTTACCATTTGCGTCAACAATTGTATTACCTGAAATAGTTGCACCTGTTTGGGCAGACGCACTTGCAGTAGACACAGAAGTTACTGCTGCAGGTTTTGTTTTGTGCCTACCAATTGTACTTCCGCTACAGGCGCAGTTTCTGAGAGAACTGCTACATCTGTTGACTCTACCAATTGACCATTTACAAACTTACATTCCTTCACAGCAGTTTTTGTTCCGTTTACACCAGCTGTTTGAACCTGTGTTTTCACCTTTATAAAGGTCTGCTGTTTCGATTACTTCTGTTTCAAAAGGAACATCCTCTGTTACAGTTTGTGTTGCGTAAGTAACACGATTTACAATTTCCATACCATCTGTAACCGGCTCTGCTTCTGCTACGCTCAAAGTATCCCTCTTCACCCAATGTGATATTCGCTGCCGATAATACATTGGCTGCTGTTCCTTCCGGAACATCAACAATTTGGGTTGCCCCATTATCATGCACTGTTACTTTATGATATCTTGTAACAACTAGGTCCGTGTTATTTGTTAACTCACCGTTGATATCTACGTTTACAGCATCGTTATCATCTAAAACAACACCTGCTTCAGCAATCACGTCAGACACTTTGTCGCCGTAGTGTGCACTTACAGTTTTCTCTGCACCATCAGCCTCAACAGTTGCATCCATTTCACGTCTGATTTTAATTACAACACCATTGGTGTCATCTCTTTCAACAATATCATTTGAACCAACTTGAATATTGGCTTTTCTCTAATAATTCTTCTGTATTTGTTGTGGTTAGATTTACACGATAAGATACACCGTTATCTAAAATGGTGGCTTTTCCTGTTGTAGCCATTACTGTTACAACAGAACCAACACCAATCACTGTAGCCAATGCAAAGGCACTGACACGTTTTACCGGTGTATTTACCAATTTTAAAACTTATGCTCTTTTTTTCTCTGTGTTTTTTTCATACTTGCTCTCCTTCATGCTTACGACAGTATGGAAAAGAAATTACATTTTTGTTAAGATGCATATACTGCCGCTTGTTTTCGGATTACTTCGATGTTTGCTATTATATTCACTGTTTTTCCATATGTCAAATAAAAAAATGAACTTGATTTTATATAATATGCACAAACACAATTTCCATAAAATTGAAATTACGACTTTTAACTTAACTTTCTACCATTAATTTACATTTATGTTAATAAATCCTCTTTGTTTATGTGCAGATTGCAAGAAAACATAAGTTACAAACTTGTTACATATATTACATGAGTGTTTTATTTTCGTCATTTATACAAATAGTTATGAAACTTAAAATTTCCTTATATTGAAATAATTGTTTTAAAACCGCTTCTCTGCTAGTTTGATAAGCGTTTTATAAATAATATTTTACAATTTTTACATATAAAACATGTATTTACCTTGAAAAGTAAAACTAATATTTTTCATTTTGATAAAAAATTTTATGTAAACTGGGATTGGATATATCTTTACTGTTATTTTTAACTTTAAACCTTATCCTGTCTCCCCACTTTAAAAAATTATATTTTTTGCCTTATATTTGACTCATATAAGGGGTTGCATGGGCTTTAAAAAGATTACAAATTGTAACTTTTTCATTATAACCAGATACATTATCTTGTACCAAAAAAGTTGTGATTGTATTCCAGAGTTCAAGTAAAATTTAGGTAAATAAAATATATTTAAACAAATTATTTCCTATTTTCTATTGTAAAACACCCAACAAATTTATCTTATTGAGAAAACCTTTTTCTTTTTCATTATATATAATAAATTAATACTATGTTTGAAAACATAAAATATAAAATTCTACATTATTATAAATGAAAGTAAAGCCCAAATATTTTCCATAAATAAAATTCCTCTATTTCGGAAGCTTTGATTCTATATATGGTATAGAAATAGGAAACATATAGATATCATGATACAATACTCTATCCCCACAATATTCTGTTAATAAACAGCTTTGTTCATATCCGGAAATAGTAAAATATTTTATCTTTTTTACTTTTTCGCAGACCATAGGAAGAATACGCGTGAAAACTTTAATATATTATGAATGCATATCTTCCGTTTATAACATTTATTATGTTTCTTAAAGTGAGTATCAAAGAACATCTGTCACAATGATTTCCTTTTTGAGTGTAAAAAGAAAAAAATGGATTCTGTATATACAGAATCCATTTTAAAAAGAAGACTGCAATAAAATTATCTTTTTGAGAACTGTGGAGCTCTACGTGCGCCTTTAAGACCGTATTTCTTACGTTCTTTCATTCTTGGGTCACGAGTTAAGAATCCAGCCTTTTTTCAGAGTAGGACGGAGATTCTCAGAATCATATTGAAGCAAAGCTCTTGCAACACCATGACGGATTGCGCCAGCTTGGCCTGTAACGCCACCGCCTGCAACACGACAAACAATGTCGAATTTACCTTCTGTTTTTGTTAGATTTAATGGTTGACGAACAATTAATTTTAATGTTTCCAAACCAAAATAATCATCAATATCTCTATCGTTGATTGTAACTTTACCTGTACCTTGGTATAGTCTTACACGAGCAACGGAGCTTTTTTCTTCTACCTGTACCATAAAAAATAAGACTCTTTGTTATACATATTCCAATCCTCCTCTTTATTTATCCCAAACTGTTGGTTGTTGTGCTGCATGAACATGCTCAGCACCTGCGTATACACGTAGTCTTGTTAGCTGTTCACGGCCATTGTGTGCTAGGAATCATTCCTTTTACAGCCAATTGCATAGCAAACTCTGGTTTTCAGCCATTAATCTGTCATAACCTACCTCTTTTAGGTGACCAACGTAACCTGTGTGACGGTAGTATTTTTTGTTTTGCAACTTATTACCTGTTAAAACAGCATCAGCACAGTTAATGATGATAACATGATCGCCACCGTCAACATGTGGTGTATAAGTTGGTTTGTGTTTACCACGTAGCAAAATAGCTGCTTGAGCAGCTACGGCCCATTGGTTTGCCTGCTGCATCAATAATGTACCATTTACGCTCTACTTGGCTTGGTTTTTGCATAAAAGTAGACATTGCATTTCCTCCAAACATTAATATTCTTTATCATTGATAGCTCCCATTTTTTTAGGTTGGGAAATCGTTCAAAACACTCATAAGTGTTAACATGCATTTATGATATTACCATACACGATTTACAGTGTCAACCCCTAATTTTCATTTTTTAATTTACCAAATAAATTGCTTCTATTATCTCCTGTTTTCTCTTTATATCTCTTATATTCTCGATTGTCATTTTTAAAAAATTATTTTACTTTTATAAAAAATATGATATGATATGCGTAATTTAAAAATCGCGTTACACCGCAGTTATGCGCTATTTTTTCTATGGAGGTCTTTTATGCAGCAAATTATGAGCCAAATACGAGCTGCCGTTGACAGTTATCAATTAATCCAATCGGGCGACCGTATTGCAGTGGGTATTTCCGGAGGTAAGGATTCCCTTGTTCTACTCTGTGCTTTAGCGAATATGCGCAAATTTTTACCAATGAAATATGATTTGGTTGCAATCACTGTAGACCCTTGTTTTGATAATATACAAACTGACTTTCGTCAGGTGGAAGAACTATGCCGCCGGCTACAAATAAAATATGAAATACGCCGTTCTCAACTTGGTAACATTATCTTTGAACAAAGAAAAGAAAAAGCAATCCCTGCAGTTTATGTGCCCGTATGCGCCGTGGTATTTTGCATGATATGAGTAAAAACATAACTGTAACAAACTTGCGCTAGGACATCATTTTGATGATGCTGTGCAAACTTTTTTTATGAATCTGTTTTATGGCGGTAAAATTGGCTGTTTTTCTCCTATGTCATATTTATCCAGAAAAGATTTATATTTAATACGTCCAATGGTGTTTTGTGAAGAAAGCAAAGTAGAATCTGCAGCACAGCGTTACCATTTGCCTGTTGTAAAAAGTGAATGTCCTGTAGACGGACATACCTGCCGCCAAAGTACCCAAGAGCTAATTAAAGATTTAGAAAAAACAATTTCCTGATTTACGAAGAAAAGTCATGGGAGCGTTACAGCGCGCCGATATCGATGGCTGGGGAAAACACAAATAACTTTTATCTTGTGCTGACATCATAATTTTAGTAGAAAAACATGGAGAAATTTTAAAAATTTCTCTGATACAAGGAGCTTTATAAAAATTTGCTCTTGTTTTATAGGAAACAATATCCAGCTTTAGAAAAAAGGAATCTATTTATGAAACTGCTCTTTTTCCGTTTTGAATCAATAAGGCAGACCGGAAGGCCTCTTATGTATCATCAGACATACGAATATTGGGACAAAATCAAATTTCAATCAAAACAGTATCCGTTTCAAAATATAAGTCGGCGGATTTGAAATAATTCCTGATTATAAAATTTCACCATATCCACAGATTACAAAGCACTCATTTTAATGGGAGGTATGTCTTGGAATATAATATCGCTTTTTACAAATGGGCCACTTATAGAGTAATGTCTTCTCCAATCAAAAAAAATTCTGGGGAATTTGTGATACTACCACTTTTTGGCGTCATTGGTGTATTGAATTATGCTGCCCAATACCGAAGGTTTTAAAGGTGCGAGCCAGTGCATCGTTATACCAATGAAAAAAAACTTATATGTACAGGCAGACTGTGCGTGCTCATAACCTTATTACTACAAATAGTACAGGGACATTACCATTTGCAAAGGAGAACTGTTAGTATGAAAGTATCTTCTGAAAAACAATTCAACAGTGGTATCTTTATAAACCAGGTACATCATATAAAAGTGAAAATGCGTGAGAATGACCGCTTACATTCTCACGCATTTTTTATTCTAAAATAAGATGATAGGTTACCGCACTCACAGTAAGTCTTGTTTTCTATTAAAATATTTGCCATTTGTCCTACTTTTTGCACTTCAAATCTGCAAAAGCTTCAATGCTTAACTGCTGTGCAGCATCACTGATTGCCTCTTTTGCATTTGATGCACCTCTAAATTAAACCGTCAGCTCCGGCTGCAATACCTGCCAATGCCAATGGAGCTACATAACGTTCTTTGCCCGCTGCATGAGATGGATCGATAATAATTGGTAAACTGCTGTTCTTTCACAACCGGCACCGCAGAAACATCCAGCGTATTTCTGGTAGCCGTTTCAAAAAGTACGAATACCCCTCTCACACAACACAACATTGTAGTTGCTCTTCACTATAATGTATTCTGCTGCATCCAGCCACTCTTCAATGGTATTGGCAATGCCCTCGTTTTAGCACAACTGGCACTTTTGATTTACCAATATCTTTGAGCAAACGGAAATTTTGCATATTTCTTGCCCCAATTTGGAACATATCGCAATACTTAATTGCAGTATCAATTTGTTCGGAAGCCATTACTTCACTTTACTACTTTCAGCCCGGTTGCATCCGCTGCTTTTCTTAATAGCTTAATCCTTCTTCTTCTAAGCCTTGAAATGAATATGGAGAGGTTCTAGGTTTATAGGCACCGCTGCGCAAAAATGTTGCACCAGCTGCTTTACGCCAATGGCTGCTTACACACTACACTTTCATTTTCTACTGCACAAGGTCCACCCATCATGACCAATTTTTGCCACCAATGACTTGTCACCTACGTGCACAAGGCGTCCGTCTGGACACATATCACGGCTTGCAAGTTTATAAGAGTGCATAATCGGCACACAGTTTTCAACGTTAGTCCAATAGGGTGATATCCAAACCGCCCAGTTTGCTTTTATCACCTAAAATACTAATAATAGTTGCTTGGGTACCTTCAGATACATCGGCACCCAATCCACATTTTTTAATGTTTTCTACTACTTTTGTACATTTTCTTTGTACAATTTTTTGCTTCATTAAAATAACCATAACCTAAAAACCTTCCTTTTCTAAAAGTAGCCTAAGACTATTTTACACCCTTTAAAGGATAAATTGCAAGTATTATTAAAGAAAAAGCGAACAAGATGAAAAGATAGTTAAATCCAAAAAGTAAAGGGAGAAAGGAACCCTCAAAAAGGCCCTTCTCCCTTGCATACTGAAACTGTAAACAGCAGAGCAGTTGTATTTATCTGTCAAAGAAAACCATACGTGCTGTTATCTCTGCTTTTTACCTTGGAAAGCGTATATAAAGCACCTCTGCTGCACATGCCGCATATACTTACTGCTGTAATAACTGCAACCATACTGTTTGTATCTCCTGGTCCGGGGACTATCCATTCCTCCTGTTCCTTCCATATCCTCTGTCTGAGCACCGTTCATTCCACCTGTCTCAGGAGTTTCTCCCGGTGCTTGTGGTTGTTGGCTTTGGGCAATACCACTTTTACCGTCACTGCCCGCTGACGGCATTTGGAATGTATATTGATTTGTTTCTTGCATTGTTCCTGCTATGCGCACTTTTCTGCCTCTGAAATATCAATTGTAGTTCCATTGCTGTCTGTGGCTGTGATAAGCTTTCTACTGTTCCACCCTGTGTATATACCGTAATTGGTGTTCCCGGTGCTGCCCTGCTCACATCTGTCCACGCTTGTCCTGTTCTGTGCTTTCTATCGTAATTGATATTCTGTTCCTTCTGTAGTCACAGCTTCCCAGAAGCGCAGTGTGTCTTCTGCTGTTGAATTTTTATCTTTGGTTGTGGCTGTTACATCCCATAACTTATATTGCCCTGTTTCTTCACATCCTCCAATTTTACTTTAAAGCTCATTTCTATTTCTGTTCCCGTGTACATGCTTCCCACTTTTGCTGTCATTACTGTTCTTCCTGCTTCATTGGTACTTAATGTGGGGCTGCCTCTACTGTACCGCTTCTATATCCGGTGTTCTCTCCTATATATTGAAAGCCTCCTATTACCACTTCAGGTTCTTGTGCAGGTACCATTCCCTGGGGCAATACTACCTCTAAATTGATATCTTCTGATTTTGCTCCTATATCCCCCACATACTGAATTGTTGTTTTCAGATATAGCTCTGTTCCTGCAGGTGTTTCCTCTTCATGCCAACGTATTTCATTGTTTTCTTTATTGACTTCTTTACCAATGGTTGCTCTATTGTACCATACATCGAAGTATCTTCTTCTGCTGTATATTTGGGCTCTGTAGGATTGGTATTTCTTTGTATATTATGTTTACCAATGGATTTTACGCCTGCATTCTCCATTGTTTTTCTCACGGAAGATGTATTCTTCTCATACTCTTCTTTGATTGCTGTTCCGATTGCATCGTTATCTGCTGTCAAATTAATATTTACCGGAGCGTTGGTAAACATTCCTGTGATTGCTGGGCTTTCCATTCCTGTCCATCCGCTCAAATCCACTTCTGTTAAGTTGCATCCGCTGAACATATTGGCTGTGCTTGTTAGGTTTGGCATATTTGCTTCTGTGATGGATACTCTCTCCAGCCTGCTTTGTCCTTTCAGCATCCCTTCCATGCTTGTTACTCCGCTTAATCCGCTCCAGCCTTTTAGTTCGGTAATATTCGAAATTAACAATCACTTGCTGCAGATAGGTCTTGTCTTGTATTATTTAAATTCCAATAATTAGCGGAGAAACTCTTCGTTCCTATATTCCAAATTAAATTCAGATTTTCTGCATCTGTCAAAATATCATCTGCAGTTACTTCCCAATTGTCTGCAATAATGGTTACTTGACCCGATGGCCAGCTGTTTCCCCATATCTCACGCTGGTGCTAACTGAATTTGAACCATCTAATACCCATCCTGAAATATCCATGTACTGCAAACTGTCCAAATAGTCAAAAGTACACCAGAAAAACATATCTTTATAGCCTGATTTTATGTTGGGAATTTTTAAAGTTTTTAAATTAGAACAACTAGAGAAAGCGGCATATAAATCATCAAGAGAATTAATATTGCTCCAACTGCTTAAATCGATAACCTCTAGCTGATAGCAATTTGCAAAAGTTTGCTGCAGTGATTTTAAAGTTGGAACATTCCAACCTTCCATACGAAAACTTTGGAGGTTATGACACTCATAAAAGAAAAAAAATTGCAGATTTACAATGTTTTGGGGATTCCATTTAGATAAATCAACCGTTTGCAAATTTGTACATTGCCAGAAGAAAGAACGTGCCTCAGTAACATTTGGCAGTACCCAATCTTCCACGCCGGAATCTTCCATCGAAACCAGACTTTTACATTTTTGGAACATATTTTGTATGGTGATAAAATTTTGAGTATCTGTTTGATCCCAATGCAACTGTACATCCTGCAAACTGGTACAATTTGCAAACAGATAGCTGGCATTGGTTACGCTGGAAGTATCCCATGCGCTTAAATCCATACTTACTAAAAGAGGAACATCCATAAAATAGGCTTTGTAGTACGGTGACATTGGAAACATCTAGATTTTCAATGCCTTTCACTTCTTTTTAAACTGGTACAATTGTAAAATAGCATTCCCAATTCTGTAGCCGTAGATGTATCAAATTGATTGTTAAAATCTACAGTATGTAAATTTTGGTTCCAGCCATCCAGCACATATTTTTTGGGAAACAGGGTCAAATGCTGCAAATAAACTTAAGCATCTGGAAGAAGCCTTTACACCGCCTTCCGCACTGATATACATATCATAACCATTCTGATGATCCGCTACAATATATGCAATTACACTGTTTCCTGGAGCACCTATATTACGTGCGTATACAATTTCAGATCTGCCCTTTACAATCACCTTATTTGAATCCGTTGGTGTTGGGTCTTCCACATACTCCAACAATTCATCTAAAAAGGTAATGGTATGTACTGTATTACCGATTTTAGTGTCATTTACAAATATTTGGCTAAAATCCAACGCCTGCATTTGACCCGGTATCTCCATAATTTGATTTTGAGTGACAGGGGCAACTGCCTGGCCTACTTCCACTTCAACACCAACATATCCCCACGCAGGTTCCAGTACTAAATCATAATCCGGCATGGCAATTGCTTCGTTGGCTGCATAACGCTCTCCCTACATGCTCTCCCTCTGCAACAATCCAGCCACCAAAGGTATAGCCTGTTTTACTGATTCCATCTGCGGAAGCAATGGTAACAGGTTCGCCCGAAGCCGCTGTTTGTATTCCCGGCGCACTTCCGGATACTGTTCCATCATCTCCCAAGCGATAAGTAATCATTCGTTCTCCTTTGTTTAATTCTACCGCCGGAAAGTGAAGTGTGATATCATTTGTCTTTTTCGTCAAACAACCCAGCATACATACTGTTTTTAAGCAAAATATCTTGTCCCTCGAATACTGTTTCAGGACCTGCTGTATTTGGGTCTAACGTTACTTTTGCAGTAATTAATAACGTATCTCCGCTACATAATTTGTCCATATGTACTTGAACGCCTTTTCCATTCTCAGTTATCTCAGCCGCAACATAACCTGTCCAACGCTGCCCTAAAATTAATGCTTTCGCATTTACTTCATCAATACTTGTAATCATTGTTTGGCCATCCGCCAAATTTAATGTAAAGTCAGCATTTTGATAATGGTCATGAACAATGGCTTCAAGGTCATTCAGCATACCCCCACTCATAATCGCTTCCCGTTGTATAAGCATATGCTGCCGAAATTTCATCTGTTTCTCCTGCAGGAATAAACTTTGTTGCATAATTTTGGAGAGTAGCACTTGGAGTATCCGTCATTTGATAAGTGATAAACGCATCATTTTCACTCAATACTTGGTTCAATGCCTTTAATTGTTCGTCCACTTCAGCTTCTTTGTTAAAACTGCTTCCCAATGCCCATACAACTACTGTAGGATTTCCATTCATTTCATGTGCCTGCTGCACTGCTGAAGCAGCCTTTTCAAGTGCAACCGCTTCGTTTGCTTCTCCTAACATTGTTTCAATGCTGGAATACTTTTTGTAATTCTTCCTTTGAGTTGATGAAACCGGTTTCTTGAACATCACTTGCATAGGAAATGATATTGACATTATTTTTGTACCGTATTTATACATTAAATTAACGCCGTCACCATGACCCATAATCAGTTCAACAACTTCATTTTTAGAATTCTCACCGGTTTTAGATGCATCCACCAAAAAAAATTACATTCACAGGGTCCTGTGGCTCTATTGGTACACTATATGTAATTTCGGCCTGTGTACGTTCCTGATTTAGGTATTGAACCGATGTTGATATTTGATTTTTTGTATAAAAGATTCTCATCTGTGTTCGCAGCAAATACAGTAAATGGGACAATACCTAACATCAAAGTTGCACATAGTATTGCCGCCAGTACATTTTTGCCTTTCAAATATTTCTTCATTTTTCTTCTTACCTCCCTATATCTATTGAAAATTTTTGATGCACAAATACTATAAACGTATACATTTTACGTTTTCCACTCGAAAGATACCGCTTTATTTATCAGATTACTTTTTGCAGAACTGTGAATGCAGCAACCGATTGAATTCTGATTCAGATACCTCCATTCCTTTTAGACAAAAACTGTATTTTGTCCTTAGAATCATATAATATAAAGTCTCTTTTCCCTGTTATCTTAAAAAAAAAGCATAAAGAGAAGACTGAAACAATATAAAATTGCATTCAGCCTTTTTTAAAAAAATATAAAAATTAATTTAAAAACTTGAAATTACGACTGTTATTGTGTATAGTATAGGAAGATATATGACCTTTGTGGTTATGTTTTTACACAATTTAAGGACAAAATACAGTTTTTGTCCTTTTTCGGAAAATAAAAACCGTTTAGCTTACAAGCCGCAAACGTTCAAGGTGATATTGGTGTTCTGTACCTGTAGAAAGTAAATAGATTCTGGTAGTCTCTATATGGGAATGTCCGAGTATATCTGCCAATTTTACAATATCATGACATACTTGATAGTAACAACGAGCAAATAAATGTCTTAGATTGTGTGGAAAAACTTTCGTAGCCTCTATACCGGCCTGAACACAAAGGGTTTTCATCTCCGACCATATTTGTTTACGTGACAATCCAATACCGCTTCTGGTGATAAAGATTTCACCGGAAGCGATTTTTTGTTTTTTGGCATATTGAATTAATTTACGGCATAATTTCCCCGGTAATAAGATGGTACGTACCTTTCCCTTTAATATAATTTCTGTCTTACCTGCCTGAGCAGCTGCGACTGTGATATATTTTACTTCCGAAACACGGATTCCCGTAGCACAAATTGTCTGAATTAATAGTGAAAGACGATGCTTTGCTTTACTTTCGGCTGTATCAATTAATTTTTGTACTCATTCTTGTTTAATTCCTTAGAATGATCCCGAAATACACGATGCTGTACTTTTAGTAATTTTACTCTGCAATCATTTCGACCCATAAAAGATAAAAATTGATTCAATGCGGCTATCTTCGCGTTGACAGTAACCGTGCAATATCCTTTCGTTTGCAGATAGTTTTTCCATTCAATGACTGCCTGGCGTGAAATATGTTCTTTTACCCCTATCCATTTTATAAACATATGTACAGACCTGATATAATTTTCGATTGTACCTTTGCTTTTTTTCTTCCTCCATTAAATATTGTTCAAATCTTTTTAAACATTCTTCATGTCATTTCTCTCCTTTTTGACATTGTTATCCTCACGATAATAGTAGTCTAAAAAAAAAAGAAAAATTACATTTTGTTTAATTTCTTCACATAAAAAAAAAAAACAGATACCCTACTGGGTATCTGCTTTATATGTTGGCATCTTCCTATTGTCCCGGGCCGTCTCCAGCCAAGTATCTTCGGCACTAATGAGCTTAACTTCCGTGTTCGGGATGGGAACGGGTGGACCCTCGTCGTAATCAACACCAACTATTCAGTTTGTCCCGTTTCCGGCGACTTTTATATATTATCACATCTTAAAAGAAAATGCAAGCTTTTTTTATGTTTTTATATCATATTTTTCAAAATAAATAAAAAACAGATACCCTATTGGGTACCTGCTTTCATGTGTTGGCATCTTCCTATTGTCCCAGGCCGTCTCCAGCCAAGTATCTTCGGCACTAATGAGCTTAACTTCTGTGTTCGGTATGGGAACAGGTGGACCCTCATTGTAATCAACACCAACTATTTTATTCATTGGTATTATTATATCACAGATATATAAAAATTTCAACAGGGAATCCACCTAAATTACAATATTTTGTATTTTTATTTATTATATTCTACATTGTCTAGTATATTTCTGCACAAGCATATAATCAGAACAGAAACATCTACGGTCCAACCGATAAACGGAAGCCCTATTACAAAAGAGGGAACTCCTGTAGCAAAAATCCATACAAGAATACTGGAAATAATACCGGGAGTAGCTACCAATAGTACACATAGCATATAAATAAACATGATTGGTCCGCGATTAGAATTTGTTTTTCCAAATAATTTCTGAAATAAGATATTGCATGCTGTATATAGCAGACCTGTTGTACCGTACACAATTGCACAAACAAAAGCCAGCAGAGGATTTGCTTGCAACACAGCACATAAAATAGCAAACATAATAATTCCTTCCATAAAAGGACGGATAATGGTAGTCATGCTAGCCCAAATTAATTTTTGAAACGGATTGGCAGGAATTAAATAAATTGGTGTTTTATCTAATTCCAAAGACCAATCCCCGGAAACAGAAAAGAAAAAACTGTATGTAACAGCTAAACATTGCAGAAATACCAATAATTAAATTTGGTGTTACTTGCCCTTCTGCTGAGATACGGAAAATAACAACAAAATAATATTAATTAAAAACAAAAAAAATCGCTTGGGTACTGATGAAAATCTATTTCTTCGTTTTCCTTCCAACATATGTTTATAAAACAACACATTGGCACCCCAGCCTTTTTTGATTCCGGTAGAGGTAACGCGTACCTTTCCTCCCCAAAATCCATTTTCCTTCTCGTTTATTTTTTCTTACTTGGTCTGCTCGGGCCGTTGACTGAAAGTACATCTTCATAAAAATCTAAATCTTTTACTGCAAAAATAGCAATGGCTGCACCTATAACAGCTATAAATAGAGCAGTATAAATACCTGCTGCGAGATAGTTGCCGAACAGATAACCAAAAAAGCAGCGCCCTTCATCCAGCCAATCATTGGCACATACTCTAAGTAAGGAGAGCTTAAAGAAGAAATAGCACTATTGATATCTGCACCATTAGCAAAAAACTCAATGACATAAATAGCAAGTAAGGCAAGCACGCATGCAAATACAATGGCTAAGGTAATTTGAATGAGTTTCTTCTTACCGTTTGTTAAACTGTAAATCATCATGGTAAGCGCCTGCATTGCACATAGCATGATGGCGACTCCTATTGCCAAAACAATAATTTGCCAAATTTCTATTCCAAATAAATTCGTCAGCATAGAAGAATATGCCAATAAAATAAGAGTGACCAAGGCACTGGCCATTAACTGCTTAATTAAACCGTAAAATAATATAAGTTTTGGAGAAATAGGTGCTATAAATAAAAAATGCACATCACTCATACGAAAGAAAGTAGCGCCTGATTTTAAACCTCTTAATAAAATTGGCAGCGCAATCAAAAGCATTGCTCCAATGTAGCCACCGTGCAAGAAACTAATATCAGCAACAAAGTTTAATGCTTCATCCTCCGGAGAAAAAAATCGAGAAACACAGATACACTGATACCCGCAATTAAGATAATATACAGAACCAGTTTTCCCGGATTATGAGCTAATTCTTTTATAAAGTTCTTAATCTGCTTACGGAAAGATAACACAATGCACTCATTGACTTTCTCCTCTTCCTTCCGTAATTTCAAAGAATAACTTTTCAAGATCTTCTCCGCTTTGCTCAATTTCTTTTCTTTCTCGTACTGCTGCTATTTGACCGTTTCGCATAATTAGCGCTTTATCCCAGAATTCCTCAACGCTATCCAACATATGAGTACTGATTAATACTGCACATTCATCGTATCTTAATTCCGTCATAACAGCTTTTAATTCTTTTTATTGCATGGGGATCTAACCCTACAAAAGGCTCATCAAATAAAACTACTTTGGGTTCCGGTAACAACGCACAACAGATACTTAATTTTTGTTGCATACCTTTGGATAACTCTTTCCCCAGTTTATCTGTTTTATCAGACATTTCAAATCGGCTTAATAACATTTTTTGCTTTTTGTTCCCAATCACTTACTTGATAAGCACGACCAATAAATTCTAAATGTTCCATAACCGTCAAATTTTCATACGGTGCAGGAATTTCCGAATGTACCCAAAATTACGCTTTGCATCAATTGATTTATTTGGGTAACCACAAATTTTAATTTCTCCCTGAAAACGCAGTAAACCTGAAATACATTTGATTGCAGTGGATTTACCTGCACCATTTGGACCTAATAAGACCGCAATTTCTCCGGGATTAACGGTAAAGGTTAAATTTCCGTTTGCTACCAGATTTTTATATATTTTTTGTTAAGTGAGAAACTTCCAACATATAAAGTGTTTAATCCTTTCATTATAGATGAAAAAAGGTAAATGTACTCTTACATTTACCTCCAAGGCTCCATTAATAATAGTAATAATAATTACCAGCGAATATAGCAACAATAACGACAATTGCAATAATTAACAAGATAAGTGCTGCATAACAGCAAATAGCTGCAATTAAGAAACCTTTAGCTCGTTTTTAGATTGTTCCAAAAATGGACCGTAAAACTGTTGGGCAAAAAGGATTTGCATGATTACAATTTGGACAACCTGGCGCGCTTGCCGGGATTGCAAAGCCACAGGTAGTACATTGAATAATTCTTTGAGAGGAACTGTTTCTGACGCATAAATAAATAATAGCGGGTATCCATCCAAAGACACCTGTCAAAACACCCCACATTCCTGAGCTGGAATTACCTTTGGATTTTGCGTCGTGATAAACTGCCAAACCTAAAAGATTTGTGCCAATATTGCTGCAATTGCTAGAAAGATTACAATTACAATAATAGCAATAGCAGCTCCTATCGCCTCTCCTTCATAGCTATAGTTATACCGGGCCAGTTGTTCAATTGAATTCATCATAAAATCACCTTTTCTAAGATATTATGGATAATAGTGCTTATAATATCTTTATTTACAAACTTAAATAAATAATATTTATTTATCATTATTACTTTAACTAAAATTGCTTTCATAGTCAATCATAATAACTAATTTGTAATAACTATAAATACAATAATAAGTAAAAAAAAAAAAGCCTTCTAAAGAAGGCTTAAATCTTATCATAATACAACATTTGTACACTGAAAACTGAATAAAAAGAAAAACAGATAGGAAATTACAGAGCCAAACCAAAGAAATTATGGTCAAGCCCTCGACCTATTAGTACTGCCAAGCTGAACATGTTACCATGCTTACACACGCAGCCTATCTACCTCGTAGTCTACAAGGGGTCTTACTAGTTTAACACTATGGGATATCTTATCTTGGAGTCGGCTTCACGCTTAGATGCTTTCAGCGTTTATCCGGTCCGCACATAGTTGCCCAGCTGTGCCATTGGCATGACAACTGGTGCGCCAGCGGTGCGTCCATCCGGTCCTCTCGTACTAGGAACAGCCCTCCTCAAATATCCTACGCCCATGACAGATAGGGACCGAACTGTCTCACGACGTTCTGAACCCAGCTCGCGTACCACTTTAATCGGCGAACAGCCGAACCCTTGGAACCGAATACAGCCCCAGGATGTGATGAGCCGACATCGAGGTGCCAAACCTCCCCGTCGATGTGGACTCTTGGGGAGATCAGCCTGTTATCCCCAGGGTAGCTTTTATCCGTTGAGCGACGGCAATTCCCACTCTCATACCGCCGGATCACTAACTCCAACTTTCGTTACTGCTCGGGCCGTCACCCTCGCAGTTAGGCTAGCTTACGCGTTTACACTCTAAGGCACGGTTTCCATCCGTGCTGAGCTAACCTTTGAGCGCCTCCGTTACCTTTTTGGAGGCGACCGCCCCAGTCAAACTGTCCACCTAACAATGTCCCCCGGCCGGATTCACGGCCGCAGGTTAAATTCCAATAATCTAAGGGTGGTATCCCAAGGTTGGCTCCACAGCTAGCGCCTCTGCTTCCAAGCCTCCCACCTATCCTGTACATAAATTATCGAAACCCAATATTAAGCTACAGTAAAGCTCCATGGGGTCTTTCCGTCTTGTCGCGGGTAACCGGCATCTTCACCGGTACTACAATTTCGCCGGGCGGGTAATTGAGACAGTGCCCAGATCGTTACACCATTCGTGCGGGTCGGAACTTACCCGACAAGGAATTTCGCTACCTTAGGACCGTTATAGTTACGGCCGCCGTTTACTGGGGCTTCAATTCAAAGGCTTGCACCTCTCCTCTTAACCTTCCAGCACCGGGCAGGTGTCAGCTCCCTATACGTCATCTTTCGATTTAGCAGAGACCTGTGTTTTTGATAAACAGTCGCCTGGGCCTATTCTCTGCGGCCACATCGCTGTGGCACCCCTTATTCCGAAGTTACGGGGTCAATTTGCCGAGTTCCTTAACAACCCTTCTCCCGTTGGCCTTAGAATCCTCTTCCTATCTACCTGTGTCGGTTTGCGGTACGGGCGCCGAAGATATACACCAGACTTTTCTCGCCTTCGTCTAAGCGTACTTCCCTACTCTAATTTCGGTCCCTTTCGCCCGGGTCAACCAACGCCCGGGTTATGCTCTTTCTGGGTGTCCTCTTGCTTAAATCTTTCGGTGGCTACGGAATTTCTACCGTATGTGCATCGGCTACGCCTTTCGGCCTCACCTTAGCTCCCGGCTTACTAGGAGCGGACGAACCTTCCTCCGAAAACCTTAGACTTTCGGCCAATATGATTCTCACATATTTCTCGCTACTCATTCCGGCATTCTCACTTGTATGCAGTCCACCAGCGCTTTCGCTCTGACTTCACCCCGCATACAACGCTCTCCTACCATGCATTACTGCATCCCAAGCTTCGGTATATAGTTTAGCCCCGTTAAATCTTCGGCGCAGGGGGCACTCGACCAGTGAGCTATTACGCACTCTTTTTAATGAATGGCTGCTTCTGAGCCAACATCCTGGTTGTCTGTGCACCCCCACATCCTTTTCCACTTAACTATATTTTGGGACCTTAGCTGTGGGTCTGGGCTGTTTCCCTTTCGACAATGAAACTTATCTCACACTGTCTGACTCCCATACATCAATTATCTGGCATTCTGAGTTTGATAGGGTTCGGTAACCTCTCGGCCCCTAGCCTATTCAGTGCTTTACCTCCAGTAATCTAATACAAGGCTAGCCCTAAAGCTATTTCGGGGAGAACCAGCTATCTCCGAGTTCGATTGGAATTTCTCCGCTACCCACACCTCATCCGCCACCTTTTCAACGGGGGTCGGTTCGGCCCTCCATGGAATTTTACTTCCACTTCAGCCTGGACATGGATAGGTCACCCGGTTTCGGGTCTAATATAACTGACTTCATACGCCCTCTTCAGACTCGCTCTCGCTTCGGCTCCGGACCTTCAAGTCCTTAACCTTGCCAGCCACATTCACTCGCCGGACCATTCTACAAAAGGTACCCGATCACCCTTGGACGGGCTCTCGGTGCTTGTAAGCACAAGGTTTCAGGTTCTCTTTCACTCCCCTCCCCGGGTTCTTTTCACCTTTCCTTCACAGTACTCTTCTCTATCGGTCACTGGGTAGTATTTAGGCTTGGAGGGTGGTCCCCCGTCTTCCCACGGGATTCCTCGTGTCCCGTGGTACTTTGGATACAGTTTGCCAGCTTTGCATTTCGCATACGTGATTCTCACATTCTTTGGTGGCCTTCCCATGCGCTTCTGCTAAACTATCCTCATGCCATACATTCTACTGTCCGAAACCCCAAAGTATTGCTACTCTCGGTTTGGCCTCTTCCGCGTTCGCTCGCCACTACTAGCGGAATCTCGGTTGATTTCTCTTCCTCGCCCTACTTAGATGTTTCAGTTCAGGCGGTTCCCCTCATATACCTATGTATTCAGTATATGATGACCGGACATGACTCCGGCCGGATTGCTCCATTCGGATATCTATGGATCAATGCCTGCTTAGCGGCTCCCCATAGCTTATCGCAGTTTGCTGCGTCCTTCTTCGGCTCCTAGTGCCAAAGGCATTCCCCTTGCGCTCTTTGTAGCTTGACCATGTGATTTTCTTTGGTTCTTCTTTGTAATTAATTCAAAATTTAGATTTCTTAAATTAACAATATTGTCTTTACTCTATCATATCTGCTTCTCTATTCAGTTTTCAATGTACAACAGTGAATGCGAACATGCCTTTAATGCGGAAGTTTGCAAACTTCCCTTCATCTCGCACACTCTTATTCAATTCTTTGCAGGTTTCCCTGCTTTGGTGGGCTTAAGTGGACTCGAACCACCGACCTCACGCTTATCAGGCGTGCGCTCTAACCGGCTGAGCTATAAGCCCATATCTTGGATTAGAGGCGGCTGTCCTTCGCCCCTTCCCTTATTCTCTTGGACATCTCTGTCCTGGTGGAGATAAACGGGATCGAACCGTTGACCTCCTGCTTGCAAAGCAGGTGCTCTCCCAGCTGAGCTACACCCCCATATTCAATTGAACATAGGGCATCTCTCTTCTGTTGTTCTGCCCATTCTGTTTCCAGTTGAAAGCTCGTTTACTTTCTTCTCATAAAAAAGCGAAGTTTGACAAACCAAACTTCAATGTACATTGAAAAGTATGTACTATAGGGCCTTCAAAATTAAACAACACTTACAAATCAAACTTCGTAATTCCTGACCTTGGATGTTAAAAGCAAACCTCAGTTCACTTTATGTCTCCATAGAAAGGAGGTGATCCAGCCGCACCTTCCGATACGGCTACCTTGTTACGACTTCACCCCAGTCGCCAATCCTACCTTCGACAGCGTCCTCCTTACGGTTAGACTACTGGCTTCGGGTATTACCGGCTCCCATGGTGTGACGGGCGGTGTGTACAAGGCCCGGGAACGTATTCACCGCGGCATGCTGATCCGCGATTACTAGCAATTCCAACTTCATGTAGGCGAGTTTCAGCCTACAATCCGAACTGGGACCGTTTTTAGGGTTTTGGCTCCACCTCACGGTATTGCTTCCCTCTGTTAACGGCCATTGTAGTACGTGTGTAGCCCAGGTCATAAGGGGCATGATGATTTGACGTCGTCCCCACCTTCCTCCGTTTTGTCAACGGCAGTCTCATTAGAGTGCTCTTGCGTAGCAACTAATGACAAGGGTTGCGCTCGTTGCGGGACTTAACCCAACATCTCACGACACGAGCTGACGACAACCATGCACCACCTGTCTCAACTTTCCCCGAAAAAGGGCACCTAATGTATCTCTACTTCGTTAGTCGGATGTCAAGACCTGGTAAGGTTCTTCGCGTTGCTTCGAATTAAACCACATACTCCACTGCTTGTGCGGGCCCCCGTCAATTCCTTTGAGTTTCAACCTTGCGGCCGTACTCCCCAGGTGGATTACTTATTGTGTTAACTGCGGCACGGAGGGGGTCAGACCCCCCACACCTAGCAATCATCGTTTACGGCATGGACTACCAGGGTATCTAATCCTGTTTGCTCCCCATGCTTTCGTGCCTCAGCGTCAGTTAAAGCCCAGCAGGCCGCCTTCGCCACTGGTGTTCCTCCCGATCTCTACGCATTTCACCGCTACACCGGGAATTCCGCCTACCTCTACTTCACTCAAGCTAAGACAGTTTCAAACGCAGTCCACAGGTTGAGCCCATGGTTTCACGTCTGACTTGCCTTGCCGCCTACGCACCCTTTACACCCAGTAAATCCGGACAACGCTTGCTCCCTACGTATTACCGCGGCTGCTGGCACGTAGTTAGCCGGAGCTTCCTCCTTAGCTACCGTCATTATCGTCCCTAAGGACAGAGGTTTACAATCCGAAGACCTTCTTCCCTCACGCGGCGTCGCTGCATCAGGGTTTCCCCCATTGTGCAATATCCCCCACTGCTGCCTCCCGTAGGAGTCTGGGCCGTGTCTCAGTCCCAATGCGGCCGATCAACCTCTCAGTCCGGCTACCGATCGTCGCCTTGGTAGGCCTTTACCCCGCCAACTAGCTAATCGGACGCGAGCCCATCTTTCAGCGGATTGCTCCTTTGGTCCTGCTACCATGCGGTACCTGTACGTTATGCGGTATTAGCGTTCTTTTCAGAACGTTATTCCCCTCTGAAAGGCAGGTTGCTCACGCGTTACTCACCCGTCCGCCACTAAGATACGGAAAGGCAAGCTCTCGTAACCCTCGTTCGACTTGCATGTGTTAGGCACGCCGCCAGCGTTCGTCCTGAGCCAGGATCAAACTCTCTAAAATTTGGTATCTAATCAGCTTTCGCTGTTTAAATCTTATTTCAGAGTGTTCTCTGCTCAAACGTTTGCTAACGTCTTTTTCTTTTTCTTAATTCTTTTAGAATTACGGGTTCCTAAAATTCGTCATACATTTCTGTATTTCACGCTTCTAGTTTGTCTTGTGTTGTTTAATTTTCAAGGTCCTATCTTACTGCCCCTCTCAAGGCAGCTCTACTACTTTACCACACTTCTTCTTCTCTGTCAAGTAGTTTTTTTTTGAAGTTGCTTCCCTCTCGGAAAGCTTTTCTAGTTTAACATATCCTTTTCGGTTTGTCAACTACTTTTTTTCTTCTCTTTTTTTTTTCTTGCCGCCTCAAGACTTCCTCTCTCGACGGCTTGTCTATCTTATCACATCTTTCCTCCTCTTGTCAATATCTTTTTTTCTTTTATTTTATTTTTCTCTTTCTTGAAGTATCCTGCGTTTTTGCTATACTATACTATATCTTTTCAGCAGCTGATTTCATGAAAAATATATATATACTATATTATGTATATACTATTTTGAGGAGAGAGTCATAATGCCAATACAAATTCCGTCTTCTTTACCTGCTATGGATGTTTTGGAATCGGAAAATATATTTGTTATGACACAAGAGCGTGCCATACATCAGACATACGTCCTTTAAAAATTATTATTTTAAATCTTATGCCCACTAAAATCGAAACTGAAACCCAATTGTTACGTTTATTGGGCAACAGCCCTCTGCAAATCACCGTCGATTTTTTGCAAACCGCAACGCATGTATCTAAAAACACTCCGGCATCTCATTTAAATACTTTTTTAAAAACATTTGATGAAATTAAAGATGAAAAATATGACGGAATGATTTTAACAGGAGCCCCTGTTGAGCTGATGCCTTTTGAAGAAGTAGATTACTGGGATGAGCTATGTGCAATTATGGATTGAGTCGTACCAATGTATACTCTACAATGCATATTTGTTGGAGCGCACAGGCCGGATTATATTATCATTATGGAATTCCCAAATATGTATTGGATACGAAGCTATCCGAATTTATAAACATAAAATATTAAATCCGCTTCACCCGTTGATGCGTGGATTTGATGACAGATTCTATGCACCGCATTCCCGTCATACCACTATCATGCGCGAAGATGTAGACAAACATGACGATTTGCTTACACTTTCCATTTCCAATGACGCCGGTATTTATATTGTAGCTGAAAAAAGCGGCCGTCAATTTTTTATCACAGGGCATGCCGAATATGACAGGGATACCTTAGCGAATGAATATTATCGCGATGAAGTGCGGGGATTAAATCCTGAATTGCCCGAAAACTACTTTCCTGATGATGACAGACGAGCTATCCCACATTTTATGTGGAGAAGTCATGCAAATCTTCTGTTTCAAAATTGGTTAAATTATTATGTATATCAGCAAACACCGTTTGATTTGAAAGATTTGATTACGCTGGAAAAACCCCAGAAAAAATCTTAATCACACAATGATACAATGGAAACTATAAAAACACAGACTGCATCCGAAATCATCGTTTTGCAGTCTGTGTTTTTCTTTTACTGTATACAATAGATGTCAATTATTTTCTATGCTTTAAACGTCTATCGCTCTTAATGGAAACTCGGGTTCCTACTGTTTGGAATATTTGTACCAAAATGATTAAGCAAATAACAGCAAACCCCATAACTAAGTATTGGTATCTGTAGTAACCATAATTAATGGCGATTTTACCCAATCCACCGCCGCCGATAATACCACTCATGGCAGAATATCCCAATACTGTGGTAATGGTAAGCGTTATATTGGAAATAAGCGAAGGAATACTCAGGAATCATCACTTTTACAATAATTTGCATTGGTGAAGCGCCCATGCTCTGGGCTGTTCAATGATATTAGGATTTACTTCACGCAAACTGCTTTCTACCAAACGTGCTACAAAAGGGAAGGCCGCAATCACAAGCGGCACAATGGATGCCGGGGTACCTACTACGGTGCCCATAACCAATCTGGTAAAAGGAAAACTAAAATCATTAAAATTAAAAATGGAATTGAACGCAGCAAATTAATGATAATATTCAATATATGCAGTATCCACTTTGGAATACGTAATACTCTTCCCTTTTCACCTGCTACAAGCAGTACACCTAAGAACAGTCCTATTACAATGGCAAAAAAAAGTTGCGATTACTGTAACATAAATGGTCTCCCAAATTGCAAGGGGAAATTCTGTTTTAAAATGTCCAGCGCGGTTTGCACTGTCTCGGATGCAAAAAATCACCCATGGTCACGTGTCACCTCTTCTACATGAATATCCGGAATCCGTCGTAAATAAGCAACGGCTTTTTCCATTTGTTCCTTTCCCCCTGAAATTCCCAGTAACATATTTCCGTATGCTTTGTCACCAAGACTGCGGGTAGAAGCAAACAAAATACTCGCCATGATATTTTCTTCCATAGCCATTTTTGCAATTAATGGTGTTTGTGTAGCGCTGGCTCCATTAAATACAACGCGAATTAAATGTTCTTCTCTTTCTGTTTCAATGGCTTTGTTGATATCCTTCCGGATACACCAGCTGTTTTGCTTCCTGCGACTTAGGTGAAGCAAATACTTCACTGACCGCGCCCCTCTTCCACAACAGTGCCATGATTTAAAATTGCAACTCTGGTACAAATTTGTTCTACCACACTCATTTGATGGGTAATGATAATCACAGTTAAGCCCAGTTTATCATGAATATCTTTGATAAGAGATAAAATAGATTGCGTTGTTTGAGGATCTAATGCACTGGTTGCTTCATCGCATAACAAAATTTTAGGATGTGTTGCAAGAGCACGTGCGATAGCGACCCTTTGTTGTTGTCCGCCGGAAAGCTGAGCAGGATGGCTCTTTAACTTTTCTCCCAGACCAACCAATTCAAAGCAGTTCGGTTGCACGTTCAACCGCTTCTTTCTTTTTATAGCCTGCAAGTTCCAAAGGAAAACAAACATTTTTAAACAATTTCTCTGCATCAAAAAAGATTAAATCCCTGAAATATCATGGTAATATTACGGCGTTCTTCTCTTAACTGAGCTTGTGTCAGACTGCCTAAGTCCTTACCGTCAATGATTACTTTCCCGCTTGTGGGTCTCTCCAACATATTAATACAGCGCACCAGGGTACTTTTTGCCTGCACCGCTCATACCAATAATACCATAGATTTCTCCGTCGGGTATCGTCAAAGAAATATCTTTCAACGCTTCTACAGTACCTCCGGAAACAGGAAATGTTTTTGAAAGATTTTGTATTTCAATCATAAAAAGAGTCTCCTAACACAAATAATGCCGACTGCAAAATGCAGACAGCGTTATTTGTTACATGATAATTTTTAAATTATTGTTGCAGTGCATCCAAAGATGTTTGTTTTCCTCCGTAAAGACCCATTGGTTCAACATGAATTGCGCCCACGGATACAAGATTGGTATGATTTTCTGTATTAAAATCCTCAAGGTAAGGAAGATGTTGGAAGTAGTTTGCGCCGATTTCTCCGCTTTCTACCAAATTATTTGGCTGCACATAATCAGTAAATTCTTTAATATCTAGAGTAATGTTTTTCTCTGCTAAAAAATCTCTTTGGCTACTGCCAGAATTTCGGCATGAGGTGTAGGAGATGCCGCAACAGAAATGGTAGTTCCTGCAAGAGCGTCATAGTTTACGGAATCATCAAATCCATTACCAGGATTCTGTACTACACTGATGATAGAACCTTGATACTTTTCGGTAATAAAATCAGCTACTTTTGGCTTTCCAAAGCTGCTTTTAATGCTTTTACAGCGTCTGTATTTTCATTGCCTGCTTTTACAGCAAGAATGTTACTGTAAGATGAAGAGGAATTCTCCATAGCCAAGGAATCTTGTACAGGATTTAATTTGGCTGAAATTGCATAATTGGAGTTAATAACAGCGTAGTCCACATCCTGTAATACATTTGGTACCTGTGCTGCTTCTACTTCTCTAAATTGAATATTCTTCGGATTTTCAGCAATATCACGTACGGTAGCAGTAATACCCGCACCCTCTTTTAATGTAAGGTAACCCTTTTCTTGCAGAAGCAATAATGCACGCGCTTCGTTCGTTGCATCATTTGGTACAGCAACCGTAATAGAATTGCCCCCGCCGGAACATCCTACTAAAGTTACCAATGCTAAAATAGTAGTAAGTACAATAGCAAAAATTTTTTCATCTTTTTCAACCTTTCTCTCTTTACAATCTTTAAAAGCGAAAAACATATTTGAGTGATAAAGTATTATATCATATGTGAACATTTCCGCTTTATTTGCCGTAATTAGTCATTTTTCCGTTTCACATGTGCCTATTATATACTAAAAATAATAGATTGTCCAATACTTGATTAATATAACTAGTCATAGTTTTATCCTATAACAAAATCATAAAAACAGGGCAGTATCCTCTTCATAGAAACATCTACCTTGCTGCCAAATGTTTTGCCATCATAAACAACAAACAATTTTGCGCATTGCACAATAATGAAACAGAATACATAGCTTTCAGCGTTGATAACGAAATTTTAGGCATCTTTTCCATAAAATACAATTGTTTATCAAAGAAAAAATCTCTGCTGTATGCAGAGATTTTGTTGCTATGTATCGCTCAACTTGGTACGCAACTTATTCAAAATTACTTTTTCTCGTCTTGATACTTGTACTTGAGTCATTCCCAGAAACTGAGCAGTTTGTGTTTGCGTTTGATTTTTAAAATAGCGGAATAAAATAATTTTTTTGTCTCTCGGTTCCAATGTTCCAACTACTTGTTGAAGTGACAGCAACTCTGCAATTTTTTCATCCTCCGCTTCCACAGCAACATCAATCTGTCCCCCACCTTCCTCATCATCACCTGTAAGAGAAATGGGACGCTGAGCAGCACCTACTGCTTGTGCGGCAGCGGCAGGTTCCACCTCCAATATTTCTGCCAATTCTTGTACGGTGGGAACTCTACCTTCTTTTGCAGTAAAATCTGCCGTAGCTTTTGTCGCTTTTAAAGACAATTCCTTTAAAGCACGTCCTACTTTTACTGCACCGCCGTCTCTAAATAAACGTTTCATTTCTCCCAATATGACGGGAACCGCATACGTAGAAAATTTTACTCCCCTATCATCATCAAATCCGTCAACCGCTTTTACCAAACCCAGACATCCCGCCTGGAACAGGTCATCATACTCAATTCCACGCGACTTAAATCGTTTGGCGCAGGCATGGACCAAACCAATATTATCGCTGATTTTTTGTTCGCGATTATCCATTGGCACCCTTTGCCTGTTTGCGTTCAATCTCTTTTTGTAATACTACAACGGTTCCTTTGCCCACTTTGGAAGTCACTTTCATTTGATCCATGAAGCTTTCCATTACCATAAAGCCAAGACCGGCACGTCTTCTCCTCCTGTTGAGTAAAGCGGTTCTTTTGCTTTCTCAACATCTTCTATACCACATCCTTTATCACGAATGCGTATTACTACTTTTCCGTTTTCAAAAATTTTTTACACTTATGTATATCATACCAATGACATCACGGTACGCGTGAATGATACAGTTGGTAACCGCTTCCGAAACTGCTGTTTTAATATCTGATATTTCTCCCCACGGTTGGGTCCATCTGCGCTACAAAGGCGGCTACCGTTGCGCGGGCAAATCCTTCATTTGCAGAGTAACTTAAAAAGATAAACTCATTTCATTCATTGGCTTCATCATTTGTTTCCCCTTTTCTATTTTCGCCAATTTTCCTACACCCGACAGAGATACAATTTGTTCCATTTTGGGAGACAAGTGTGAAACCACCAGTTCTCCTCCCAAACTTTCCATCAATTTATATCTGCCTATGATAAGACCGATGCCGGCGCTGTCCATAAATCCGACATGTTCAAAACTTAAAATTAACTTTTTCGGTTTTGATTGATTGACAGTAAAATCAATTTCCTCCGCATTCCTTGGGCTGTATGATGATCTATCTCTCCGCTTAATACCGCAGTTAATACATCATCTTGTAAAATCAGCCTTACTGTTCCGTTATCCATGCATATCCTCCTTTTTTATTGCAAAACGGTTGTTCGTACAACAAAACGCCGCTTTATTTTGATACATGAATGTTTTGTTTTACAAAGAGTGTAATAATTCCTCCTTTTTATATTTGATGGCTTTGTCCTTTTCTCTTCTGCAGGATCTATATTTGTATAAAAAAAAGACCCTTTATCGCTATGTATAACGATAAAAGGGTCAAACATGAGAAAAGACTCGAAATGTGCGAATCTTATCACTATTTTTCCATAAAAATGGTATTTTATTTTTTCTTGCTTCTGCCGCTACAAAAGCGACCCACACACCAAAATTACACCATTTTCTCCTATCAATTGTTCTGCACGACTGATAGCGTCATCTATATCATCCGCAGCAGTCGTTTGCTGTCCACAGGCAATCCAACGCAATGCAAATGTTTTTTTGCATCCAAAGCTCTTGGATTATTCGGTGTAATGGTAATAACGTGATGAAATACATCTGCAAGCGCATGAACCATATAATCTGTGTCTTTGTCCCGTAAGGCGCCTATCACGGCAACGATTGTTCGATTGGGAAGATATTGTTTTACAGATGCTTTTAGCATATCAATTCCATCCTGATTGTGGGCACCGTCAATGATAATCAGAGGATGTTTTCGTACAATCTCCCATCTGGCCGGAAATTGTACCTTCTCTAAACCTGCTTTGATATGATTGATTTCAATTGAAAATCCTTTTGCTTTAATTGTTCTGTTACAGCCAATACCGTACAAACATTCAAAGACTGATGTACGCCAATCAACGGCAAGTGTAATGTACTGCCATGATACAAAAAAATCTGTTCCGTTTAAATCTGTATGGAGCAATTGGATATCATTCATAAAAGCCTCTATGACACAATTGTCCTTCTTTTCCGCTTCCTCTTTCACAATTGGCATAACTTCAGCTTTCTGACATGGAGCTACCACAAAGGTTCCGTTTGGCTTCATAATTCCACATTTATCTGTGGTGATTTTCTCTAGGGTATCTCCCAATACCTCTGTATGGTCCATAGAGACAGAGGTTAATACAGATACCAATACATTGGTAATCACATTGGTGGAATCTCTCTTGCCGCCAACACCGACTTCAAATACAACAATATCACATTTTTGTTTGGAAAACCAAAGAATTGCCAACACTGTGACCAATTCAAATTCCGACATGCGCTCTCCCGATGACTGCAATTGCTCTACATATGGAAACACCTGCTCCATAAGAGCTGCGAATGCTTCTTTGGGAATCATCTCTCCATTAACCTGGATACGTTCCCGGAATTCTATAATATAAGGTGACACAAATAAACCTGTTTGATAGCCCGCTTCCCGCAAAATAGAAGATAACATAGCGCAGGTAGAACCTTTTCCGTTTGTACCTGCCACATGTATAAATTGCAATTGATGCTGCGGATTCCCGAATTGTTCTAAAATCCAATCGACACGTTCCACTGCGCCGGGAGAACCAAAGCGCTGGAGCGTACCAAGCTTCTCCATTGCTGTTTCAAAAGTCATGGTTTACCTCTCTGTTCTAAAAAACAAAAGAAGGTTTTTCATCGTCAAAACGATAACCAAACCTTCTTTCTATCCTTATGATTGTAATGCTGAAATACTGGACTCAATCAGTTGTATCCGTTCGGTTAAGGTATCAAAGTCTTTTTTTTACCTTCCACCACCTGTGCAGGTGCTTTGGATAAAAAGCCTTGGTTGTTTAACTTGCCGTTTACTTGAGCGAATTGTTTCTTTGCAGTTTCAAGCTCTTTATTCAAACGAGCCAATTCTGCTTTTTATCTACCAATTCGTCCATAGGAATATACACTTTTTGCATCGTTGGTAACAATAGTAACTGCACCCTCAATGTCAAACGCTTGTCCAATGGTAATTTGTGTTGCATAAGCCAGTTTATTTAAAATGGCAATTCCGTTTTCAAATGTGTTTGGCTCTGCAGTTGCAATGTATAGGTTTGTTTTTCTGGATGGCGGCACATTCATTTCTGCTCTGCGGGTTCTAACACCACGAATTACATCCATAATGCGCTGCATTTCCAGCTCTGCTTCCGGGAAATCATGTTCCTGACAATATTCAGGCCACTGTGCTACAATCAGTGCATCTCCTTCATGGGGCAGTGTTTGCCAAATTTCTTCTGTAATAAACGGCATAAACGGATGCAGTAACTTTAATGTACCGGTCATAACCCAAACCAATACTTCACGGGCATTTTGTGCTGTTTGTGCATCATCGGAATTCATTCTGATTTTTGCAATTTCAATATACCAGTCACAGAATACATCCCACAGAAAATCATAAATTTTCTGTGCGGCAATACCCAATTCAAATTTTTCCAGATTTTCTGTAATCTCTTTTTGCCACACGGTTAAACGAACTGATAATCCATTTATCCTCTGTTGTTAGCTCATTTGGAAGTTCATTTTTAATTTCATGGCCTTCCAAATTCATCAGGATAAAGCGAGCCGCGTTCCAAATTTTATTTGCAAAGTTACGGCTTGCTTCTACCTTTTCGGGCGAATAGCGCATATCATTTCCGGGACTGTTGCCAGTTGCAAGCATAAAACGTAGTGCGTCTGCGCCGTATTGGTCTATGACCTCTAGCGGGTCAATACCATTTCCCAACGATTTAGACATTTTACACCGTTTGCATCGCGAACAATACCGTGAATGAATACCGTATCAAACGGCACTTTTCCCATATGAGCCAATCCTGAGAATATCATTCTGGCTACCCAGAAAAAATAATATCATAACCTGTTACCAAAGTGCTGGTCGGATAGAAATAGTTTAATTCTTCTGTGTTATCCGGCCAGCCCAAAGTGGAAAAACGGCCACAAAGCAGAAGAAAACCATGTATCCAAGGTATCTTCGTCTTGATGAATGTGGGTGCTGCCACATTTGCAACAAGCATGAGGCGTTTCTCTTGATACTGTGATTTCATTACAATCATCACAATACCATGCAGGAATACGATGTCCCCCACCACAATTGGCGTGAAATACACCAATCTTTGATGTTATTCATCCAGTTAAAGTATATTTTATCAAAACGTTCCGGAACAAATTTAACCTCTCCATCTTCCACCGCTTTTACAGCTGGCTTTGCCAATGGTTCCATTTTACAAACCATTGCTTGAAACACGTGGTTCTACCACAGTTTTACAGCGGTAACAAGTTCCTACATTATGTTTAATGGGCTCCACTTTGATTAAATATCCCTGTTCTTCCAGCGCTTTTACAATTTTCTTGCGGGCATCCAGGCGGTCCATCCCTGATATTCTCCGCCATTTTCGTTGATAATGCCGGATTCATCCATAATATTAATCACAGGAAGATTATGACGCAGACCAACTTCGAAATCGTTTGGGTCATGAGCCGGCGTAATTTTTACCACGCCTGTTCCAAAATCCTGTTCTACATACGTATCCGCCACAATTGGAATTTCTCTGCCAACCAATGGAAGAATCAACATTTTTCCTATCAAATGTTGATAACGTTCATCCTCAGGATGTACCGCTACTGCTGTATCACCCAACATAGTTTCCGGTCTGGTGGTTGCTAAATTTAAATAGCCGCTTCCATCTGCCAGTGGATAACGAATGTGCCAAAGTTGCCGTCTTTTTCCGCAAAGTCCACTTCGGCATCTGAAATAGAGGTTTTGCAGTTAGGACACCAGTTAATCATACGCTCGCCACGATAAATCAGTCCTTCATTGTACAATTTTACAAAAACTTCTTTTACCGCTTTGGAACAGCCTTCATCCAGTGTAAAACGTTCACGGTCCCAATCACAGGAGGAACCCAACTTTTTAACTGAGAGATGATGGTACCACCGTATTTTTCTTTCCATTCCCATGCGCGCTTCATAAAACCGTCACGACCGACGTCTTCTTTTTGTAACGCCTTCTTGCTTCATCGCTTCTACAATTTTCGCCTCTGTGGCAATAGAAGCATGGTCAGTGCCGGCAGCCATAAGGCAGAGTATCCCTGCATTCTTCTGAAACGAATCAAAATATCCTGCAAAGTTTCGTCCAATGCATGTCCCATATGCAATTGACCTGTAATATTTGGCGGTGGAATCACGATTGTATATGGTTTCTTCTTGGAATCCACTTCAGCGTGAAAGTATTTTCCATTCATCCAAAACTCATAAATTCTCTCTTCTACTTCATGCGGCTCGTAAGCCTTTGCAAGTTCTTTGCCCATGCACGTTCCTCCCATATATATCAACAACAAAATTTACAAATGTTTAACTAATTTATTATGCCATTTCTTCCCGCCTTTGTCAATTCAGTTCGGCGGCTGTCTGTGTGCATTCACCACCGGAAGCAAAAGCGTCAATTACCACAGAGATACAAAAGGCTTTCTAACGCAAATTCAGGTTGTTCTATTTGCAGTGTATAACCATTTCCCACTCTGCGGCCTCCATTGTGCTCCATGAATAAAAATGACGGTGCGGTCAACGTCTACCACATCAAAATTGCGAAGTAAAAACATCTCCGCGGAATATCCATGTTTGACCGTTTATTTTAAATAAAGGTTCAGAAGCTGCAAAACTGCATAACAAAGTCATGCACTTTCTGCCATTTATAAAAATACTGCTGCGAAGCATTTTTGAAAAACCCATACAATGAATATCTGCAACTTTTCCTTGTTCTGTTGTCTCAATATGAATGCATTTACCAAACCGATGTTTGTTTATAAATACCTGATAGCAAGGATGCCCCAATTCATCCATAACATGAAACAGAAGATTGCCAGGTTCGATTGATTGTTTCAAGTATAATATCATAGATAAGACCTCCTATCATAGATACATGGGTTAACGCTTCTTTCAATCGGAATAACGCCTATCAGACTCGCTTGAAATGGAGCTTTGCGGATGATTGCAACCGCGATAGGAGCGTTAACTCCTCACCGTTTCAGTGGGAGATTATTAATTCCATTGAAATGATGACGGCACCGCCGCTTTAGAGGCGGCGGACATCGGCGGACATCGTTTCGGTTATAGTATTATCATATCATGTTTGGAATGTTGAAACAATCTGAAAACTGACGAAAAAAAGTCCACCAAATAATTGGTGGACTTTTTATCTTATTCCGGAAGTGTCATGGTAAATGGTTTTGTGGTAGCATCCATTGCTTTAAACTCATAACCGTTTTCTTTTGCCTTTTGAATAATGGCAGGTAATTGCTCCAATGTAGCACTGAGTTGTTATCCATTAAGACAACGGATTTTCCACTGTTTAAAATGCCGTTTACAGTGGTATCATAAATTTGCTGTCCCGTTGCCCATTGGTTACTGTCGCCGGAGTCTAAACTCCAGTCATGGTACGTAAACCCACGGCGTTCCATTTCTTTTGACAATATCCTTAATCGTAGCTTGATTATAACCGTTTACGCTGCCTCCCGCAAAACGGAAAACAGTTGGTTTTTCACCGGTTGCTTCCGTAATCAAATCGAATACCTTTGCAAAATCAGCCAAATAGTTTTCAACGGACGCATATATGGTTTGATAATCATACGTATTGGTCAATACACCTACAGTATGACCTTTATCATGAATCTTTTTAATAGATTCCTTTAAATACGCGTCTGTATTTTCATTACAATAAATAAAGAAAGTCGCCTTCACACCTTGTTGCTCCTAAAACATCCAATAGCTTGTCGGTTTGAGCAGACGGCGCATTATTAAAGGTTAAATAAACAGACTTTTCTCCCTCTGCAGCACCGATTTTTTCAACCTGCGGAACATACATATCAGGATATAACGTCTCATATGAATTGGCAGCTGTCTGCTGTGACACTGTGCTTTCTGTTGATTGTGTACTTTCAATCACAGACGGTGCTGTTGAGGATACATCATTTTGCGATGTTTGTGTCGGCTGATAAACACAAAAGTACCATATCAGTACACCTGCAACTGCTAATGCTATCACTGCAGATGCTGAAATGATAATAATATTTCTAACCAGATGATTGTCTCTGCCATATCTGGAGTATCGGCTTGCTGTTTCTGCGGTACACCTGATTTCTTCTGCCCAAACCACCACTTCCTTTATACTCATTTCTTGTCACCGATTATATCAAAAAGACATATAGATAAATTTATAACCTAATATCGTATCTGTCACAATACCTCTGTCATATGTGACATAACTTTACTTTTTATCCATTGTCTTTTCGACTACAGATTCCTTCTGCCGGAAAAGATTTTTGTCCGTTGTTTTGTTTCTCATTCTCTTTATGATAGCCGGCTTTGATTGCTTTGATTTTAATTCCCTGAGCAGTAAAACGCTGTTCATGTTCCGTTGTAATATTGTCTACAGGAGGTTGACCATTTTCATAAAGATTGGTGGTATACCATAAAATTTCAAATCCGCTTTCTCTCAAATAGCGTAGGGTAGATTGATATAATCCGCCGTCATCTGTCTTAAAATGAATCTGAGCTCCGTCTTTTATAAAAGTTTTATAGGTTTGTAATTGATTGGTATGTGTCAAGCGTTTTTTATGATGTCTCATTTTCGGCCAAGGATTACAAAAGTTAATATAAACACGGTCAATTTCATCATTTGCATTCATAATCTGTAAAATTCGTTCAATATCGTATGCAACCAATGCAATATTTTCCACCTTGCGGTTCTCCTGCTCATAACGTGTCTGAATATTCCTTCTGGCAACACCAAGTACATCGGGGCTCAAATCAATTCCAATATAATTGATATCCGGATGCTTTACTGCCAGCTCTGATAAAAGACACCCTTTCCGCAGCCAAGTTCTAAATGAAGCGGCTGTTTTTGGGAAACCAATTGCTCCAATTTCCCTTTTAATTCTTGTGGATTTTTATAAAATACGGACATGCGTCCAATTCAGGTCTTGCCCAAGCTTTTTTCTCATTCTCATGGTTGATTCTTCTCCAAAATACGAAATATCTCTAGGGTATTATAACAAAATAATCTTAGGCTGTCGATGAAATAAAAAATGTAATATTTGAAAAATTTTTTTAAAATTTTCTGTTATTTTCATTTAACCTCTTGCTATTTGAGAGATATGGCAGTATAATATATTGAATTTTGTTGTGAATACGAAAATGTTCAAAATGAATGGATGGAGGACGCTTATGAAACATATTATTGACCCACTGGATTTATCTGTTGAAGAACTGACAGCTATTTGGATTTAGCTGACCGCATATTTGCAAACCCGGAAAAATATGCTCATGTTTGTGACGGAAAAAAGTTAGCCACTCTATTCTATGAGCCGAGTACACGTACCAGATTAAGTTTTGAAGCTGCAATGCTTAACCTGGGCGGAAGTGTGTTGGCTTTTCTTCTTGCCGAAAACAGTTCTGCAACCAAAGGCGAAAGCGTTGCAGATACCATACGGGTAGTGTCAAACTTTGCTGACATTTGTGCCATTCGGCATCCAAAAAGAAGGCGCGCCTATGGTCGCCTCAACAGTATTCCAGAATTCCTGTTGTAAAATGCAGGCGACGGCGGTCATCAGCATCCTACTCAAACATTAACTGACATTATGACCATACGTGCATTAAAAAAGGAAGACTTGGCAATTTAACCATTGGTTTATGCGGAGATTTAAAGTTTGGCAGAACTGCACACTCCCTAATTACAACGCTGGCGCGCTATGCGGGAATTCAATTTATTTTAATCTCTCCTCCTGAATTGGAAATTCCGGATTATATTCGGATACTACCCTGATACAAAAAGAACATTCCATTTCAAGAAGTAGAGCGTTTGGAAGATGTCATTGGAGATTTAGACGTACTGTACATGACCCGGTGCAAAAAGAACGCTTTTTCAATGAAGAAGATTATGTACGTTTAAAAGACAGCTATATTTTGGACATGGAAAATGTCTCTTGCAAAAGATGATATGATTGTACTTCATCCATTGCCAAGAGTAAATGAAATTGCGGTTGAAGTGGACAACGACCCTCGCGCCGCCTATTTTAAACAAGTACAATATGGCGTATATATTCGCATGGCGCTTATTATGAAATTATTGGAGGTGAATGATGTTGAATGTTGACAGCCTAAAACGCGGTATTGTAATTGACCATATTAAAGCAGGCAGCTGTATGGATATTTATAAATACCTGAACTGGATAAATTAGATTGCAGTGTTGCGATTATCAAAATGCAAAAAGCAATGCTATGGGGAAAAAAAGACATCATTAAAGTGGAAGGTCTTTTGATATTGATTTAGACGTACTCAGATTTATCGATGTGACATTACAGTCAATGTAATTGATGACGGAAAAATAATCGAAAAGAAAAATTGACCATGCCGGAAACCATACGCAATGTGGTATCTTGCAAAATCCACGCTGTATCACTTCCATTGAACGTGGAATTGACCAAGTGTTTAAATTAAGTGACAGAGAAAACCATGTGTATCGCTGTGCATACTGTGAACAAAAATACGAAAAAAAAAAACAGCCAAAGTATGGAGGAATCCAATACTTTGGCTGTTTTATTTCTCTTTATGATTCAATTTTTCCTTTTGCGAAAGAAGAAAGCGATAGTAGCTGCAATAGAGGAAATACCTCCTGTTACCAATAGTGGTTCTACAATAAAATCATCCCTGTTTTGGCTGCTTCCTAATTGGCGCCTGTTTGTGTTTTTATTTCTGTGTTGTTCATCTCTCCGCCTTGTCCCGGTGCTTGTGGCTGCTCCGGTTCTGTTGGTGGTACGATAGATTCTTCTTTCTCATATTGTGCTGTTACTATGGTGTCTCCCATAATATTTTCAAATGATACATCCCAACCTGTGAAGCGGTAACCTTCTCTGTTTGGTTCTGTTGGCGCGCTTGCTCCTGTGTTATATGCTACCTGCTCTGTTTTCAGCACGCTTCCGTCCCAATCTTTGAACGTTACTGTATATTGATTTACTGTATATGTCGCTGTTACTACTGTATCTTCTGTTACATTATCAAAAGCAGCATTCCAGCCTGCAAAGGTATGCCCTTCTTTTGCAGGCTCTGTCGGTGCAGTTGCTCCTGTTCCCTCGTCTACAATTTCTGTCTTTAACACGGTTCCGTCTTCATCTTTAAAAGTGACTGTCCAAGTTTTTTTTATGTATTGCGCTGTAATTTCTGTATCACCTGTAATGACATCAAAGGTTTTGTCCCAGCCTGTGAAGCGATAGCCTTCTCTTGTCGGGGCTGCCGGGGCTGTCGCTGCTGTGTTATATGCTACCTGCTCTGTTTTCAGCACGCTTCCGTCCCAGTCTTTGAAGGTTACTGTGTATTGGTTTTGCTTCCCATACTGCATACAGGGTTACTGTATCATGATTAGTTGCTGTAAGGTTGTTGACAGTTGCCCCGTCTGTATACATAACCTGTCCGTTTACTATCGTGGACCAACCTTTAAAAGTATATCCCTCTTTGGTAAACCTATTTTTTTTCTAATGCCTGTGCTGTATCATATACAAACGCTTGTGAAGGCATTGTACCTGTTCCGCTATTTGCATTAAACTCTACACTATATGCATTTGCTTCCCATACTGCATACAAAGTCACTGTTTCATTAGGAACTGATGTAAGATTTTTCACTGATTCTCCGTCTGCATACACAACTTGACCATCTGTTGTAGTTGACCAACCTTTAAAAGTATATCCTTCTTTGGTAAACTTATTTGTTTCCAATCCCTGTGCTGTATCATATACAAATGCTTGCTCTGACATTGTTCCTGTTCCGCCGTTTGCGTTAAACCCTACACTATACGCATTTGCTTCCCATTTGGCGTATAATGTCACCGCATTTGCGGGCATTTTTTCCGTTGCAAAATCCCATTTATTTTGGCATGCAGCTTCTTTATACCATCCTGCAAAGGTATAGCCTTCCTTGGTCGGTACTGTTGGTTCCTGTATCAGATTGTCGTACTCAACGCTCTGTTCTGCGACAATGCTTCCCCCCTGAGAATCAAAGTTTACTGTAAATTGTGCAGGTACTACATTTACATTAAAATGTAATCTTTATCTGTTGTTGCATTATTGTTAATAGGATGTCCACCAAAACTTATAATAGGAACCAAGGATTTATAATAATAACCGGATTGAGGAACACCGTTTACTACAAGCTTACCAAGCACTTGAACACAATAATAATTTGTTCCCCCGGTACGTGTATCAGCTTCTTTGTTCTCATAGAATTTCGCTGACTGTTGTGGGTACATTTTGAGTAGATTCACGATAGAAATAATCTTCAGTGCCGGTTGCTTTGCTTCGTTCCCTACCGTTCCGTTTTGAATATCAAACCAATAATATTCAAACTCTACATAGGTATCTGTACTTTCATTGGTATTTTCGTTTTTCATTAATGGATGAGTAACCTGGACACCAATAGTACCAAAACGTTGTACATTATAAGGACTCGATTGTGATATTGGTTGACCATTCATAGAATATTCTACATTTGGTTCAGATACAAAATCATTTTTCCATGTAACGGTTAAAGTATCTGCCGGAGAAGTAACACTAATTTGAGAGTCGGCCGTCAGTTCTTTGCCATCCAGCTCCCAACCTCCGTAATATCCTGCTGCCGGAGTGGGTACACCAGTCGGTTTTGGCAGTTCATAATGTTCGTCTAAGCTCCAAACACCGTTTTTCTTTACATACTGAACTGTATTATTATAAAGTTTTTGTTCGGTAGCTATGCTTAATCCGTTATATACAAAATTAAGTGTTACACCATAAGACAAGTTAGCATAGCTTGCCATTGCATTTTTTTCGTTTCATCTGCATTTTGGTAAGTGCTGAAATTTGGAAACAGTACCGTTGGTCTATTACTTTCCCATGTGGAATTAGAGAAAGCATATCTTTATCGGCACCTTCAAAACTACTTGCATCTTCCAACACAAATATATTTTTTACTGCATTGTGAATTGGAAAAGCGGAAGCTTTTATCGTAGTCACTGATGCAGGAATACTTACTACTAAACCATCATTTTTCATCTTTTGATAAATAGGCGAACTGCCGCTGAACGAAAATGCATATTTACCAATCGTGGTGAGACTTTGCGGAAGTTCCAAAAATTTTCATCTCCAACAGCGTCTCTCATACCAATAAAGGCTAAATTAGAACAGTTACCAAATACTGCCATATTCGAATCAAACTGCCAATTGAGGTTAACGTGCCCGGCAAGATAACACCTGTAATAGCAGTACCATTAAAGGTATTTCCACCTATCTCCGTAATTTTTGTATTTCTTAAGTCAATTACGCCTCCAAGTTTTTTTTGCATCATAAAAAACTTGCTTGTTAATCTTGGTCAAATTGGTAGCAGCAGAAAAAAGTCTACTGCTACTAATTTATCCACAATGTTTGCTATTTTTACACTTGAACCTCCTGCAGTCGGAGTTCCTGATGCATAAATATTGGGACTGAACACACTTGCGTATATTTCAGTTGTTTTCTCAGGTATTTTAATGGCAACAAATTGTACTCCCGCATCTGTTACATTTGTTTTGTACCATTCGAATTTACACCCTTTTAAAAACAGTGCTGCCATTTCCATCCCAAAGAAGTCCTTCTTCCGGAATCACCAGTGGATTATCCGCTGAAGTTCCTGCTGTATTGGCCATAGCATTCACTGTGGATGTTATATCGTGATTATCTGTTAGTTTTGGAGAAATATTTTCTGTAGTATCTAGTGTTTCATCTAAATCTGTACTTTCTTCAATATGGGTATTTTCCTGTGCAAACACAGTATTACACAACATACTTGATGTACTGGCTGTTCCAATTAATACTGTCAAACCCATTGCTAATAATTTTTTAGCTTTCATTTCTTCTTTACCTCTAACTTATAAAAACAAGTTTTTCATTGTTTTGGAAAAATTTAGATACGTATTTTCCTCCTCTCTGTCCACATAATGGAAAACAAATTAGACTTTAAGTAGACTTTTTATTTCGAGCATGATAAAATAACAAAAAGGCTTAAATGCGTAAACAAATTTCCAATTTTAGGTAATATTTGTCCGTGAAAAAATGTCACCTTTTGTAGCAAAAAGATAAGTATCTGTAATAAAAAACATAAAAAAAGACCTGTATTTTTCAGGTCTTTTTGAATCTCTAACACATGTTTCATGCTGTATGGAACCGTAAAAATCTTTTTTCTTATTATGGAACGCTGTTCATATGATTGATAAAAATAATAAATTACACAACAAACGTTAAATTAATGTTAAACCAACTATAAAATTATGGCATTTTTTTCCAAAGATAATAGACAACAGTTTGGGACTTCACCACATTAATACAAAATTTATAAACTTTTCATAACTTCATACTTTTTTTTGCATTGTTATATGTTATACTACTACAAGCGGATAATAGTGATATAAACTGTTACATATGGTGATTTGATTGGTTAAAGGAGAATTTCAGCATGTTCTTTATCGAAATCCTAAAGGCAATCTTTTTTGGGTATTGTGGAAGGCATTACGGAATGGCTTCCAATCAGCAGTACCGGACACATGATTCTGGTGGATGAATTTATCAAATTGGATGTATCAAAAGAATTTTTAGATATGTTCATGGTTGTGATTCAACTGGGGGCAATATTGGCTGTTCTGGTACTTTACTTCCACAAACTGAATCCGTTTTTCACGAAAGAAAACACTTGTAGAACGAAACAGACATGGTCGTTATGGTTAAAAAGTAATTATTGCTTGCCTGCCGGCAGCAGTCATCGGATTGATTTTTTGATGATAAAATTAACGAACTATTCTTCAATGCTTGGACCATTGCCATCACATTGATTGTATATGGCGTACTATTTATTATCGTAGAAATATTTAACCGTAAACGCAAACCAAAAATCAGAGAATTGTCTCAATTGCCTTATACAATGGCATTTTTAATTGGTGTATTCCAACTATTGGCACTCATTCCTGGTACTTCACGTTCCGGTGTTACTATTATTACTGCTTTGCT
>VOFH01002221.1_pt1 | contig 59795 bp, 110 predicted proteins | sample 5384091 | NCBI WGS metagenome assembly VOFH01 (sample SAMN12384727, study PRJNA508395) | human gut metagenome | isolation source: healthy gut G | host: Homo sapiens | reverse complement strand
AGAACTGCAGTGAGGTACGACAAATTCGTAATCAGGAATATGTACTGGCCTCTCGATGTATGGGTGCCGTTTTGGCCATATTATGCTGCGGCACCTGATTCCCAACTTTGTTTCTGCGTTATGTTTGTTATCATTTCGGTATCAGTACCAGTATGACAACTGAGTCCAATTTTGGAGCTTTTTGGGACTTGGTTTGCCGGTAGAGGTGGTATCTTGGGGGCAGCATGCTCTCTTTGGCAAATCGCATTATTGCTGAATACTTGGTGGGTGATTATTATGATTCCAAGGCTATTTCTAGTTATTACTTTGCTCTGTATTACGAATATTGGTCATTACTTCCGTAAAGAAGTAAATCGCCGTCCAAGCAATCTGTAAAACGAAATTATTTTGTTTATGGGGGTTATTATGAAAAGAACACAAAAATGAAATCTTTCTGTCCATTGGTGGCAGTTTCTGCATTCATGCTTGTCACCTTTGGCGGGCTGTGGAGATGGAAACGGTTCTACAGGAACAGGAGATGCTGTTCAGGCAGGTGTCACATCAACGTCAAATACAGGTACATCTAAAAAATACTTTGGTATTTGCAGGTGAGGGACAGAGTGTGCTCAATCCATTGCTGAACAACACGGATGATATTCAGTCAATTATTTTTTCCGGTTTGATGAAATATGATGGAAACAATAAAACCGGTTACAGATTTGGCAGAAAGTTATGAATATGATGAGAATACCAAAACATATACCTTTCATTTGAGGGACGGTGTAAATGGCATGATGGAGAAGACTTTACGGCTGATGATGTAGTGTTTACATACAAAGCGCTGACAGAAGATGAGAGCCTTTCTTCCGGCATTACCAGCAACTATGAAGATATTAAAAAGTATTACTGCGCCGGATAAAATATATAGTGGTAATTCAAATGGAACAAGACAATGCTGCAATGTTGGACTACTTTACGATTGGAATTATTCAAAACATTTATTGGAAGGAAAAGACCTGAATACGGATTCTTTTAATCAAAATCCTGTTGGAACCGGTCGCTACAAAACTGGTATCTTGGGATACAGCTGCAAACCAAATTACACTTATAAAAAATGACGATTATTACGGAAAAGTACCGAATATCGAAAATATTATCTTTAAAAATGTTACCGATGAAAAATACAAAAAAGCTACCATGATGCAGGCGGGAGAAGCAGACCTTGTCTGGCTGAATGCATCTTATGCGTCTACATTTAAACAATCCATCTTATAACGTTACAGAACATCCATCTGCAGATTGGCGCGGTATTTCCTTAAACTTTAAGAAAGATTTCTGGTCAAAAAATAAGGACAGCGCCGCAGTATTAAATTATGCTTTAGATAAAAAATGCAATTCTAAATGCCGTAGTAGAAGGTGAAGGCGAGGCGGCTTACAGCCCGATTCAAACAAACAGTATGGGTGGCAACACAAACGCCGATATTTACAGCTATGATCTCAACAAATTTGCGCAAGAAATGGAAAATTGGGCTGGACAAAGGGCAGCGATGGTATTTATGAGCGCAACGGCCAAAAATTCCGGTTTAACCTAATGGTTCCGGAATCTGAAGTAGAGCGAGTGGACATTGCCAAACTTGCAGCAAAACAACTGCAAAGTGCAGGAGTTGATATGAAACTGGAAGTGGTCAGTGGCTGAATTATACCGATTATGACGCTTTTCTAGCAGGACAGGCTTATCCATATGACGACGATGCTTTTGTATGCGGCATTGACTACAAATGGCAGCGGTAATTTTTGGGCTATTCAAACCAAAAAGTAGATGAGCTTTTGGAATCAGCCAGACATGAAACAGATGTGCCAATCGGAGAAAAAGAGCTGTATGGAGAATTTGAAGAAGCATTTTCACAGGAACCGGTTCTGTTTTAATTTGCTATTTAGATGCGTTTTTACGTCAGTTGATGCTGGTATCAAGGAATTGATACGAACAGATTGTTAGATCACCATGCAAGAGGCATTCTGTGGAACGTGGAAGAATGGACACTAGAATAACTATTTCTGAAAAGGGGCACAGAAATGCAACCTGTTTTACAACTTACGAATGTATCGGTCAGCTTTGAAACACCGTATGGAGAAGTAGAAGCCGTGCGGGATGTCTCCTGGAGTTTAAATCCGGGAGAGGTGTTGGCGATAGTGGGAGAATCCGGCTGTGGCAAAACAGTAATGGTTCAATCTATTATGAAGTTGCTTTCCAAAGAATTCTAAATTAAAGCAAGGGGAAATTGTTGTAGACGGACAAGATATTACGCATTACAAAAGAACGGAAAATGCGAAAATTGAGGGCCAATGCCTTTTCTATGGTATTTCAGGATCCTATGTCTTCCTTAAATCCAACGATTCCTATTGGCAAACAGATGGTGGAGGCCATCAAAAAACATCATAAAATCAGCACAGACGAGGGCAAAAAAGCGTGCAAAAAAAAATTGATGCGTATGGTGGAGATTGATGATGTGGAAGAACGTTTTCATTTGCAGCCTCATTTTTTCAGGAGGTATGCGGCAGCGGTGCGTTTTAGCTATGGCATTGGCGTCCGAACCAAAAAGTGATTTTTGCCGATGAGCCTACCACTGCGCTTGATGTAACGGTGCAAGCTAAAATTTTAAAGCTGATTCGTGAGTTAAAAAAAAAAAACAGGTGTATCCTTTGTGTTTATTTCCCATGATTTAGGTGTGGTAGCCGGTGTTGCGGATCGTGTTGCGATTATGTATGCAGGTAAAATTGTAGAGATTGGTACAGCAGAAGAAATTTTTATACGCCTCGCCATCCTTATACATGGGGATTATTATCTGCGTTACCTGCTTTTGCAGATAAAGGTCAAACACTGCAAAGCATTCCGGGTACGCCTCCAACTATGATTGATTTGCCGAAAGGCGATAAGCTTTTGCAGTTAGAAATAAATATGCCATGAAAATTGACTATGAAAAAAATGCCTCCTATGTTTCAAATTTCACCAACTCATTATGCGGCAACTTGGCTTTTGGATTCACGTGCTCCTATTGTACATCCTCCAAGAGGGTGCTCCGTTATACATCTGAAATTGGGGAAGAGGGGTATTAGAAAATGGCAGAAACAATTGTAGAGGTACGTAATTTAAAGCAACATTTTCGTTATTAATTCTTACTTTACGGTTAAGGCTGTGGATGGCATCTCTTTTTCCATACATAAAAATGAAATTTTTGCTTTGGTAGGAGAAAGCGGGTCCGGAAAATCCACGGTAGCGCGTTCTTTGATTGGGGCATATCCGCCAACGGATGGAGAAATTTATTTTTATGGAAAAGATATTACCGACAGAGCAAATCGACGTAAACATTCAGAAGCTGCTGCTGCACCGCAATATGCAAATTATATTTCAGGACTCCTCTGCCGCATTGAATCAACGGATGACGGTAGAAGATTATAAAGGAACCATTGACAGTCAACCACATTTATAAGGACAAAAAACAGCTTGAGTCTCGTGTAGATGAAGTGTTGGAACAAGTAGGTCTGAATGCAACGTATCGAAAAAATATCCTCCGGAAATTTCCGGAGGACAGCGACAGCGCGTTGCGATTGCAAAGATGTATTGCGCTTCATCCTGATTTTGTCATTGCTGATGAGCCAATTGCTTCTTTGGACGTTTCCATTCAGGCGCAAATTATCAATTTGTTTAAACATTTACAAACAAAACACCAATTCTCTTTTTTATTTATTGCCCATGACCTTGCAATTGTACGATATATCAGTGATAAAATTGGAGTGCTCTATCATGGAAAATTGGTGGAGGTTGCTCCTACGGAAGAGCTGTTTGAAATCCGATTCATCCTTATACAAAATCATTGTTGTCAGCAGTTCCTACTACCGGATCAAGGAAGGAAAAAAATAAAGTATTGGTTCCGTTCGATGGGACTTCCTTTACAGGTCAAGGAGAAATGAAGGAAATTTCGCCCGAACACTTTGTGCTGGTATAGATATAAAAGAGATATATAACAATTACAGATATCTATCTTATTTTTTCATATGATAAATAAAAGCAACTGCCGAACATAAGCTTGTTTCAGGCAGTTGCTTTTTGGTTTATCCGTCATATTTGTTCTTTTCATATAAGACTGTATATACCATATATAATTGATGATATGATTGCGCTGTTATAAAATAAACATTTTTCGGCTATAAAAACAGCACAGTAGTTTAAACTACTGTGCTGTAAAAGTTCATTGTTATGATATGTTTCAGACAATCATTATTGCATTACATGAGTTTTAATATACATACGCCATTCTTTACATGCAGCAGCGGTCAGATGAATACCGTCAGGTGTTTTATCAGCGGGTAGAGCGCCGGTATCATCTTTAAATGCTTCGGCAGCGTTTAAGTAAGGAATCCCTTTTTCTGCAGACATGTTAATAATCATATTGTTTAAATTCTCTATTTTTGTGTTGTTATACACTTCGTCTGTTTCAGAACGTTCTGCAGAAACAGGAAGAACGGATTGTACACAAATTTTTGCATTTGGCTGAAGAGCTTTTATGTCATCAATCAGTTGAGCGTATTGTTCAATGAACATATCCGGATATACCCATCCTAACTCGTTTGCCCCGAACAAAAAGATAAATTTGGTCAAACTGTCTTTCTTTCAAAACATCCATTACTGTTTTTTCTCCTGTACCGTCTGAATTGGGAGAATTATCTGCATTTACAATTTTCATTCTGTGAATACTTTCTACCGTCATACCACGACCTTCATAATATGTTGGTGTATCCAAACCTGAAAATTCTTTAAATCCTTCTGTAATGGAGTTTCCGATAAATAATGTATTTGAAAAATAAGTGTCATCTACTTCGGCAGATTCCGGAATGAAGTGAGCAGTACTCATTGTAATTGTACCGGATGAGGATGCATTTGATGATGAATCTGCAGGAGGAATTGTCTCTCCCGGCTCTGATTGATTAGATGTAATTTCAGAGGTAATGCTTTCCGGAGTTGCAACTGTCTCTTTGGCTGTTAGGTTTTATAGTAAACACACATATTAATACAATTACGATTGTAATGAATACCATGGCGGCAATAATTGTGATAATAGGAGTATATCTTTTTCTTTCTTCTTGGGGGTTGAGTTACACGTTTCATTTTTGCCTCCGATATGCTGTAATTTTAAAGTGCCTATTCATTATAGGTAATGCAATCGCAATTTACAAGATATTGTTTTATATTGTCACTATTTGTTATTTATCTGTAAGACAATTAACAAAAACGTATATATTTTACCGTAAAATAAGAAAAAACAGACATAATTTATGCCTATTTTTTCAATGCTGTCATTTTATAATTAAGCTGCTTTTTTCGTATTAAGCCGGCGGCAAACATAAAAGGAACACAATCAAATTGACAATTACGATACTTGCTCCCGTCGGCGTGGAAAATGCATACGATGCAACAAAACCAATGAAAAAACAAATGATGGAAATCACAGCAGATGCAATTACAACAGAACGAAATTGTCTAAAAATACGCATAGCGGATAATGCAGGAAAATGATTAAGCTGGAAATTAGCATAGTACCCATAATACGCATACCTACAACAATGGTAACTGCTGTCAGTAAAGCAATCAGCATATTATAGAGATTTGCACGGGTTCCTGTAGCCTTAGCAAAGTTTTCATCAAATGTAACGGCAAAGATTTTTATTGTAAAATACGATAAATAAAATCAATACGACTACAGAAAGTGCAATGCTGACATAAACATCACTTTCTTTCATAGCTAAAATGCTTCCGAACATGTAACTGTATACATCTGCATTTTGTCCGGAGGCCAACGAAATGACCGTAACACCAATTGCAAGAGAGCTGCTTTGCAATCAATGCAATGGCAGAATCCCCTTTTATTTTGCTGTTTTCGCTTAATCGAAGCAATAAAAAAAAGCTGCGACCACAACAACCGGAATTGCAACAGGAAGGGTGCCCAGTGAAACGCCATTGCAACAGCCAATGCGCCAAAACCAACATGAGAGAGTCCGTCTCCAATCATGGAATACCGTTTTAAGACTAAGCTCACGCCAAGCAGGGCTGCACAGAGCGAGACCAGGGTACCTACAATCAATGCCCTTACAATGAAGGTATAGGAAAATAAATCATGTAAAATTTCTAACATAATATGTGCCTCTCTATTAGGAACATTTTAAAAATCGTTTTCCAAGTTCCGTGTTGATATACGATTCGGTATCGCCGTAGAATAACAGAGATTGACTGATATGCAGTATTTTATCAGCATACTGTGTGGCCGAGGATATATCATGAGAAACCATAATAATGGTAACACCAAGGTCTCTGTTTAATTGCTCAATCAGTTGATACAATTCTTCTGTTACCAAAGGATCCAGCCCTGTAACAGGTTCATCCAGAAGCAGCAGTTTATCAGTCGCACACAAAGCGCGTGCCAGTAAAACTCGTTGCTGTTGACCACCTGAAAGTGCACTGAAAGAACGTTTTTAAAGTCGCCGATGCCAAGACGTTCCATATGTTGAACTGCTTGTTCTTTATCTGCTTTGCTGTAAAAAAGGTTTCAGTCCGCGGCGGTTTAAACAACCGGACAGTACAACTTCATATACAGAAGCCGGAAAATCCTTCTGTATATTGGTTTGTTGAGGCAAATATCCCAAACGTTTACGGTGTACCTCGGGGCCAAATGAAACAGAGCCGCATTTTAATGGTACCAGTCCTAATATGCTTTTGAGCAAGGTGCTTTTTTCGGAACCATTTTCGCCGACTATGCAAACATATTCTCCTTCGTTTACTTCAAAAGAGACATGGTCAACCGCTATTTTAGAATCATATGCAACAGTCACATCACGACAAGATAATATCATATAGTTATTCAAGTCCTTTTTCAAGTTTTCAACATTTTGTTTCATAAGAGATAAATAAGTTGCTCCACTTTCAAAGTCTGCTTTTGAAAGGTTATGACAAGAATGGAACAGTAACATTTCTGCACCCGTTTCTTCACTGATGGAGCGAGAAATTTTGGGGTCTGTCAATTCTTCATAATAAATGACGGAATTTGCTTTTCTTTGACTTCATTGATTAATTCAGATACCGTTTAGCGCTGGGTTCGGCTTCTGTGGAACAAGAATCAAATGCAGATTTATATTCCAGTCCGTACTCGTGGGTAAAATAAAATAGTGCAAATCGGCTTCCAAATACAATTTCTTTACGGTTTCCATTTGCTACAACAGTGCGAATTTCTTGGTCTAACTGATCCAGTTGGGATAAATAGTCGTTTGCGTTCTCAGTATAATAATCGGCATTATCCGGGTCAACTTCACATAATGTCTGCAAAATATTTTGCACCATAATTTTGGCATTGACAGGGCTGGTCCAAACATGAGGGTCATATTGATTTAATTCATCTGCATTTAACTCTTCTGATGTGTGGTCGTGGTCATCTTCTGCATGATTATGTCCACCGCTGGGACTTTTCAGCAAAGTAATACCTTGTGACACATTCAAAACGTGGACAGAATCGGGCAAAGATTCAATGATATTATTTGCCCATGTTTCCATATTAGAGCCTGTATATAAAAAGAAGACATCGGAATTATGAATGGTAATAATATCTGATGGGGAAGGGTCAAAGGTATGACTTTCTACACCGGGAGGAAGAATTAATTCAATGTTGGCTTTATCACCTGCTATTTGACGTGCAAAGTCATATTGGGGAAACAAAGTGGCAACAATTGTAATTTTATTAGGTCATTTTCAGTGCTTGTACTATTGTCGGAACTGGTATTGGAAGAGCTGCAGCCCGCTAATATTCCGACAGCAACGATTGCTACAGCAAATAAGGCAAGAAATTTTTTTCATATCGGTCTCCTTTTTAGACGGATTGTTTCATACAGTCTTCGCACTGACCGTAAAATACGGTTCTGGAAGAGTCCACTTGAAAGTGATGTTCCTTTAAAATGTGCTGTTCAATACCATTCATAAAGTCACAGTTTAAATGGATTAATTTTTACAGGTAATACACTTTAAATGAAAATGAACTGCACATTCTTCTTTGTTTGCAGCGTATTGATAGCATGCGCTGGAATCTTCAACAAAAATTTTCGCACATCTCCTTGGTTTACCAACTTGTCCATATATCTGTACACAGTGGCTTTTCCAACAGGATTTCCGGATTGTTTCAGATGGTCTACCACGTCGTCAACGGTCACATGGCGTGATTGATTTTCGATTAGAAACTGTAAAATATGGTCGCGCTGTTTTGTTTTATAACCTTCGGATTGAGCCATATCAAAACACCTCAATTTGAAATTGATTTTCAATTTAATTTTTTATATTACAATATTTTTTTATTATAGTCAATAAAAGTGAAAAAAATAAACAAGGAGACTTCAAGTTACATGTTGAAAAACTATAACCGCATAGAAAGGTGATGTTCTGATTGATATTTCATGTTTGTCTGCTGCAACATAATTAATAAAGGATATGATGTGTTTGGTCTGACGTAATTTGATAAGCGATAAAGCACGGTTTTATGTCTTTACATACTGCACTGTAAAAATAAAATTGTTTCAAGACAAGAACGCTTTGTCTTGAAAACAATTTATTTTTATTGCAAATTTATCTTAGTATGCCATTTAGCCTTTTTCAAATTATTTTCATGTGTGTTTCTGATAATTTCACTTTGCCAGAAGGGTGAATGCTTTATAGGAAGACTTCACTGTATTTGTGGGTTATATTGCCGTTTTTGTTCTATTTTTCTTTTGAGCAGCAAATACATTCCGATGATTAATACGTATAAACAGGCAGCCGCTCCCGTCAAAATGTTCATAATATGTTGCTTCCGTATTATCCATGGTTCCAAAAGAAACAAGCATGGAACGCTGTAAGGTTAAAATGGACGCGGCAGCCTCTGCATAGCCAATGTTCCGTATAACTGCAAGCAAAGGAGAAGGATTCTTGTGTTGTTTTACGGCTTTACAATTGCCATGATTATTTTAAAAAATGTATAAGCCGCTATGGTAATCATAAGAATTTCATCATATTTTACAGCAATATTTTGAGATATGCTAATGTAAATGACTCCGCTTAAAACAAAACTTAATAAGATAAGCAGTATTCCCGATAACCTCATTACAAAGTATTCGGTATCTGCAGAAGATTTGGATTTGTTTTTATATTCAAATAAAACAACAGAAAAACGCATTACGCTTAAGATAGCATAATAGGCACACATGGTAATAAACCACAAAGAGGAATGAACTACCCCAACACGCCATGATAGAGAGCATACAGAAAGTGAAATGAAAGACTAACAGCAGCAGATAGCACCATACGATAGCGTTGTTCGCTGATAACCCTTTTTCCAACCGTTGTTTTGTAAGTTGTCCGGTCAATTTTTGTTGAATATTCACTTTTGATACCTTTTGTCAGAGGAATAAGAGAAAGAAGCAGTAGTATACCTACAATACCAATGATGATTCCTGCAATCATATTTTCCCACACCATGCCAAAGCACATGCCAGCACCAAAGGATAATACCCGATTGTACCAACAGCAATAGTCAATACCTGTTTGCCTGATATACGAATGGGCGCTTTGTGTTCCATTTTTCTCCAAAACTATTAGGGTAATGAGGCCAAGCAAAATACCGATACATCCTAATATAATTCCTTGCAGAAAAGCATCCCATTCGGAAATGAGAGTCATGCACATGCCAAGCGCAAATAGTATGCCGCTGACAGTGCCTAATATCATTGCTACAAAACTACTTTTTTTCATAGAAATTACCTCCTATCTTTATTAACCCAACAATTGTTGTATTAATCTATTTATAGTATAATAGGGGGTAAAATATATAAGGCAATCATCAGTTTCGAAGAACTGTTGGGATAATGAAAAGAGTGATTATATGAATATAAAAAATAATCGAAGAAGACGTCAGTCGAAAGAGCGTATTGAGAAAGCGTTTATTGAATCGCTGCAAACAAAAGAGTTGCATCAAATCACCGTATCAGACATTTGTAAGGCTTTGTCAATTGAACAGAAGTACATTTTATGCCAACTATGAGGATATTTACGACCTTGCGGATAAAGTGAGAGAGTATTTGAAACAGAAGTAAATCTTCTTTATAAGGAAGAAAAAACACAAGGATTTAACAGCAACGATTACTTAAAATTGTTTCGTCATATTCAGGGAAATCAAATGCTTTACCGTACTTATTTTAAACTCGGCTACGATAATCAATATCAAATTCGATATTATGATACAAAGCAAGCAATAAAATATTTTGATAATAAACATATTGAATATCATATTACATTTTTTCAGAGTGGATTTAATGCAATCGTAAAATGTGGCTGGCAGGCGGCTGTAAAGAAACACCCGAAGAAATGAATGAGATTATCAAAGTGAATATCAAGGAAGGTTATCCGTTTGAACATCATGGAAAAAAAGCGCTGCGGTTACATGAACCGCAGCGCTTTTATTTTTACCTTATGTCTATAAAAGTTTTGTATCAGAATCAGTCTCAATGAAATACGATATTTATACGCGCCTCATAATAGAACGAGAGGTGCTTAAATGAATTCTGTCTTTTTCACTTTTATGCATATATACATTTTGTACAAGACCAAAACCGAAATACAAACAGGCAGCGGAGGAGCCCCCGGCACTGAAGAACGGCAATGTAACGCCCATAACAGGGAGAAGGCTCAAACACATGCCAAGATTGATAACAGATTGGAATGCAATCATAGCAAAAATCCAAAACACATATAAGTGCCCAAATCATCGCAGGATTTTCTGGCTGCATTCATGGTGCGAAGCAGCAATAAAACAATTAATATCAATATAGCCATTGCACCAAGAAAACCCAACTGTTCAGAAGCCACAGAGAATATAAAGTCACTTTCTTGGACAGGTACCACACTGCGCTGTACACGCGGGGCGGTAAATAAACCGCGACCAAACCATTCTCCCGAACCAATGGAGATTTTTCCCTGAATTTGCTGTAAGCCTGCACCTAACGGATCAGATTCCGGATTAAACATATTCAGAATCCTATTTTTTTTTTGATAATCGGCCAGCAAATACTGCCATGCCAAAGGAAGAATGACAATCAAACTTCCGAATAAAGCTGCAAAATAACGAAGTTGTACACCTGCAATAAACATCATAACCAGGAACATAAAAATAAATACAGCTGCCGCACCGTCGTCACCTTGCAAATGGATGAGTACAACAGGAATCAAACAGTGAATAGAGAGGAACAAGATTTGAAGCGGAGAAGTAATTTTTCCTTTTTCCTTAACAATAGACAAATGTTTTTTGCAAAGGTAACCATAAATCCGATTTTCACCAATTCCGAAGGCTGAAAGGTAAGCCCGCCGGGAAGTTTAATCCATGCCCGCGCATTTACGCCGGCATCACCCGTAACGGCCTGACCGAAAAATAAGGTATATAAAATCAGAATAATGGATATTGCACCGATAAAATACCATGCTTTTGCAATGGAACGATAATCAATGATAGTTAATACAATAGCGCCCACGTAGCCGATGATAATAGAAACTAACTGAACTGAAAAAATAACTTTGGCTTCCTCCGGTGTAGGTACTGTTTTTAACAGAAGCAAGCTATATGCGGAGATGACCAGCATAATACCCCAGAGCAGTTTATCTGCCCTTTTAAAATGTAATTCAATAATGCGTTTCCTACCTTAGACAAAATGCACCTCCTTGTGGTAAAACATGCTCATTTTCTTGTATACATCAATATGTATTTCTATCTTTTTGTCACTATGAATCCATTATATTATTTCTATCCATAAAGTTCAAGTATGGGCTTTTCTTCAATTTCGTAATATGGTATACTTTACCCAGTAATATTTGTGTAAGGAGACAATAACATGCTTACAGACATCGAAATTGCCCAACAGGCAAACATACTTCCTATTCGAGAAATTGCGTCAAAGCTCGGATTAACGGAAGATGACTACGAACCATATGGTAAGTACAAAGCGAAATTAACAGAAGAATTGTTCCAAAAATTGGAGAACAAACAGGACGGTAAATTGATTTTGGTTACCGCTATTAATCCAACACCGGCAGGCGAAGGTAAAACAACCACTACGACCGGTTTAGGCCAAGCAATGCATAAGATCGGAAAAATGCTGTCATTGCTCTGCGTGAACCTTCTTTAGGCCCTGTATTTGGTGTAAAAAGGCGGCGCAGCAGGCGGTGGATATGCACAGGTGCTTCCAATGGAAGACATTAATTTGCATTTTACAGGCGATATGCATGCAATTACTGCTGCCAATAATTTATTGTGTGCTTTATTGGACAATCATATTCAGCAAGGCAATGTATTGGGAATTGATGCGCGAAGAATCAATGTAACCCGTTGCATGGATATGAATGACCGCGCTTTGAGAAGCGTTGTAGTAGGTCTGGGAGGAAAGCCAAACGGTTTTGTGCGTGAAGATGGATTCTGCATTACAGTTGCCAGTGAGGTTATGGCTATTTTGTGTCTTGCAGAGGATTTGGATGATTTAAAAAGAACGTTTGGGAAATATTTTTGGTAGCGTATTCTTATGACAACAAACCAATTTATGCTCGTGATTTAAATGCCAACGGAGCTATGGCTGTATTGCTGAAAGAAGCGATCAAACCAAACTTGGTTCAAACTTTGGAAGGTACCCCTGTAATTATGCACGGCGGTCCTTTTGCCAATATTGCGCACGGATGCAACTCTGTACGAGCAACCAAACTGGCTTTGAAATTGGGTGACTACTGTATTACAGAAGCAGGCTTTGGTTCAGACCTTGGTGCGGAGAAATTTTTTTTGACATCAAATGCCGATATGCCGGTTTAAAACCAAGCGCAGTTGTTTTGGTGGCAACAGCTCGTGCATTGAAATACAACGGAGGCGTTCCCAAAACAGAAACGGCTCATGAGAATTTGGAAGCATTGAAAAAGGAATTATCAATCTTGGTGCCCATTGACAATATGAGAAAATACGGTGTTCCTGTTGTAGTTGCAATTAATCGTTTTCATACAGACAGTGATGCGGAATTACAATTCATTGAAGATTATTGCCGTGAACATAATGCAGTTTGCGTTGTCGAAGTATTTGCAAAAGGCGGAGAAGGCGGAATTGAACTTGCTGAAAAAAGTATGCAAAGCAGCAGAACAAGGTTCTGATTTCCAACCATTGTACGATACAGATTTGACCATCAAAGAGAAACTCAACCGCATTGCAACAGAAATCTATGGTGCAAAGTGAAGTTGTGTTTACAAAAAAAGCAGAAACTTCTTTACAGGCGATTGCTGCTTTGGGAGGAGATACCTTGCCGGTTTGTGTAGCAAAAACACAATACTCTTTGTCAGATGACCCTACTTTATTGGGACGTCCGGAAGGCTTTAAAATTACAATTAAAGATTTGCGTCTGTCCAATGGCGCCGGATTTGTTGTTGCGTATGCAGGTGATATTATGATTATGCCCGGTTTGCCAAAAGTACCGGCAGCAAATAAAATTGATGTAGATAATAACGGAGTAGTTTCCGGGTTATTTTAATGATATAATTAGAAAGGAGGTTTTCCCTTGTCACAATTTTTGAGCCATTCTCCGGCAGAAACAGAAGATTTTGGCTTTCGTTTGGCACAACAGTTAAAAGGCGGAGAAGTCATTGCCATGTATGGCGGAATGGGAATGGGAAAACAGCCTTTACAAGAGGTTTGGCACGAGGATTGGGGATAGAATATGGTATATCCAGCCCTACCTTTGCTTTGGTACATGAATACACAGGAAGATTGACGGTCTATCACTTTGATATGTTTCGTGTGGAGAGTTGGGATGATTTGTACTCCACAGGCTTTTATGACTATTTGGAAACAGACGCTGTTTTGGTGATAGAATGGAGCGAACATATAGAAGAAGCTTTGCCAAAGGATTGCATTAAAATTCAAATTGCGCTTGGCGCGCATGAAAATGAACGGATATTTACCGTAGAGGGAGGCAACTTATGAAAATACTGGCTGGATTCCTCAGCGGTATCGGCTTCGGCAGCTGTTTTAGATGATGATAAAGTATTGGGTGAATTTTTTATCAATACAAAGCAGACACACAGCCAAACACTGATGCCTATGGTTCAGCAAGTGTTAATCCAAACAAAACAAGTTTGGAGAAATGGATTTATTTGCTGTTTCTGCGGGGCCCGGCTCTTTTACGGGAGTGCGCATTGGTGTGGCATGTAAAAGGAATGGCATTTGCACAAAAATAAGCCTTGCATTGGTGTATCCACGTTAGAAGCAATGGCGTATCCGCTTTCTATGTTAAACGGCATTATATGCGCAGTGATGGATGCAAGATGACCAGCAAGTTTATCATGCTTTGTTTCGTGTGAACGGAATTGAAGTGGAACGCATTTGTGACGATTGTGCGGTTGCAATCAGCGATTTGGCGGAATCTTTGCAACAATATTCCAATGAAACCATATATTTGGTTGGGGATGGTGCAAAACTATGTTATGAATCGGAAGCGTTTCAGCCATTGCAGGTACGGCTTGTTGCCGAACATTTACAATATCAGCGTGCAGTGGAGTGGCACAATGTGCTGCCCTGCATTTAAAACAACAAGAGGACTGCACAGTAACAGCAGAACAATTGGCACCCGTTTATTTACGGTTGCCGCAAGCAGAACGTGAGTTAAAAAAGAAGTTGGAGGGTACAACATGATAGCGTTGGGAGCAGACCATGGCGGTTTTTTGTTGAAAGAAGCAATCAAAGCCTATTTGGAGCAAGAAAATATTGCATACCATGATTTTGGAACCTACAGTGAAGATTCTGTAGACTATGCGCCGATTGCAGAGCAAGTAGCACCATGCGGTTGCAAACGGAGAGGCGGAAAAGGCATTCTTTGCTGCGGTACCGGAATCGGCATTTCCATTGCAGCCAATAAAGTAAAAGGAATCCGTGCGGCTGTGGTAACTCAATGCATTCTGTGCAAAAGCAACACGCGAGCATAACGATGCAAATATCCTTTGCATGGGCGGCCGTGTCATTACAGAAAAAGATAAGCTGTCGAGTTTACAAAGATATTTTTAACCACAGAATTTGAAGGCGGACGCCACCAAAGAAGAATTGACCAAATTGCTGCGATTGAGCAAGAAAACCAAAAAGAAGCTGTCATCTTTTCAGATGACAGCTTTTTTTTATGCCAGTGTTTCAAGAAACGTTTGATATGCTTCTGTTATTGTTTGGCTTTTTCTGTAATTGTTGTGGGAATAAAGAAAAGTTTTCCACATGTTTTACGGTATCTTCCGGTTCAATGCGATACAAAGGACTTTGTACTGTTAATTCCAAGAAATCTTTTACTGCAGTAAACTTGGCTGAAGCATCATTGTCAGGGTAAACTGCTTTTTGCATCATGTACATATCGTTTCGACAGTACAGTATTGCCGTTTACGTATGAAATCCAACCTTGTATATTGTTGTATCCTATTTTAAAAAGGATAATCCATTGATGCGTCTTGTTGGACAGTCATAAAATCACTGTGCATATCAAACCGTGGGTCGCAGTCTTGTAAAAGGCCAGTATACATAAACGCGGTCTGCTACAAAGAATTCATTGCCTTGGTTTTGAGGGCAGCACAGCAAATCCGGGCCTTGTTTTACCATAGTGCTGGTAATATCAAAGCCACACGCTGTAGAGTCAGTGAATGATTGGCAGCAGTATGCACAATCATAAAGTCAGAACCTGTTTCTCCTAACATAATTTATAGGATAATTGAAGACCTGAAGTTTTTTGTGTGGGAGCTTGGAAAAGAACGCCGTCGTCATCCATGCTGGGTACACAACAGCTTCGTTGTCAGGATAGCGTGCTTCCGGCAAATGGGGACGGACTTAAATAAAAGCGGTGTCCTCCATATAGATAATGATACGCTGTTTGTCCGCATATTTGAGAAATTTCATTGTTTAGAAAAAAGTGTTTTTTGCTCTTTGTCTTGAAATAAAACATTTTCTTCGCCGATAAAGCCTTAAATATACAATACGAGGACCTTTTCTACCGTAACAATCATTTCAATGGTCTGATTGCTCATTGAAATGCAAGAACCATAATTTTCATAGTTGATTTCTTTGATATTAGTCATAGTGAATCACCTTTCGTTGCATAACGCGGTTACAATACCTTGTGTGAATTCTTTTGCCACAGGGTTGCACCTGCGGAGTGGATAATCCATATAAATCCGTCGCAGTTGTTTCCAATTCAAACAGTGTTTTTGCGTACGGTGATAACTTTCTCAATTGATTGTACTGAGTAATGATTTGGCAAGGAAGCTGTTTGTTTTATAAGGACAGCAGTTCTTTTCCTTTTTGGTTAAAACCCAGCACATGCAAATATGGAGGAGGCGTTTGCGTATAAGCTGCCTGTATATTTAAAAATGCACAAAGTGTAATACGGCGAATACGCGCATGCGTATAACGTTTTGTTTTACGTATGCATAAAAATCGGTTAATGAGACAGCTGTTTTGCCGCTTTATATAGTCTATGCTCCAACCCTTCGGAAACGTCAGGTAAATTTTGCAAATTCTTGCAATGTCATTGTTCTTAATTTTGCCAGAATTGCTCTTTCTAAGCGTTGTATAGAAGCAGGAGCTGTTTTATTTTGAATTGCACTTGCCAAATATGGATAAGTTTCTTTTGGAATATAAGTAGCATACTCCTGATTTTGTTCCATCATACGTCGAATTTGGGAGGCAGATGCAATTTTTTTGGCGGAAGTGAAATGTCATGATGTGAAGCACCGATTCTTTTATGGTAAATGGACGAATTGTCGAATTGATATCTTTTAATGCGTTACAATAAGCAATGGCAAGAATATTATTTGGATGTTCCAATAAAGAAGCGGTCTTCTGATTTGTAAGAGACAACAAAGCCGCCTGGCGTGCAGACGCAAAAGTGACTCCTTTTGCAGCTCAACTTGTAGTGCTTGAGAAAATTGTTCTGTTCTTAATATGTCAGCAACCGCAGACAGCGCTTCAATATCGCCGCATTCGCTGCCAAAACTTAATTGATGAACACACCCCAATGCATTAACAATGGATACACCTCCTGCAGCAAATGTTTCTGCGCCTGCAACAACCCATGGAAGCGGTAGTTCAATCACCAAATCGACACCTGCGCTTAAAGCCGTTTTTGTACGTACCCATTTATCAAAAACAGGCAGGCTCTCCTCTTTGTACAAAATTTCCACTCATAATTGCTACAATATGAGTTGCCCTGGCTTGTCTAGTTTGCACAATGAGTGATTGATGTCCCCAGATGATAAAGGATTAAATTCGAAATTATACCAGAAATTTTAAAATTTTGCGTCATTTTTTAATCAAAAATCCTTGAATTTTATTATTGTTTATAATATAGTATAGTGTATATGATTCCTGACTTAGATTCAATAGTTAATTAACCTATAGGGGAAAAACAATGAAAATTTTGGTCATTAATGCAGGTAGTTCTTCTCTGAAATATCAATTGATTGATATGGAAAATGAATCTGTTGCTGCAAAAGGTATTTGTGAACGTATCGGAATGAATGACGGTATTTTTTCACATAAAACATTTGACGGAAGAGAGAAAAAATCTAACCACAGATATGGAAGATCATACACAGGCATTCCAATTGGTAAAAGACGCTTTGATTGACGACGAAGTAGGCGTTATTCAAAGTTTAAATGAAGTTGCTGCCATTGGACATCGTGTTGTGCAAGGTGGTTCTATTTTCAGTAAATCTGTTTTAATTACAGATGATGTACTAAAAGGCATTGAATCACTAAATCCTTTGGCACCGCTACATAATCCTGCTCATGTGCAAGGAATTCGTGCATGCCAAGACGTTTTTGGTACAGAGGTTCCTCAGGTTGCCGTATTTGATACAGCCTTCCATTCCACAATGCCACCAAAATCTTATACATTTGCAATTCCTTATGAATATTATGAGAAATATGCTGTACGCCGCTATGGTTTCCATGGAACTTCTCATAAATATGTCAGCCATCGCTGTGCGGAAATTATGGGGAAACCGATTGATAAATTAAAACTGATTACCTGTCATTTAGGTAACGGCTCTTCCATTACAGCTGTACAGGACGGACATGTTTTGGATACCACTATGGGTTTAACTCCATTGGATGGTTTTATGATGGGTACCCGCTCCGGCACGCTGGACCCTTCCGTTGTAACCTTCATCATGGAAAAGAGAATTTAACGCCAAAAGAAATGGACAATATTTTAAATAAAAAATCCGGTTTGCTGGGTGTTTCAGGTGTGTCCAGCGATGCTCGTGACGTTGCACAGGCAGTAGTAGAGGGCAATCCAAGAGCTGTTTTGGCGCAGGAAATGCTGGTATACCAAATTGTAAAGTATATCGGTGCATTTGCGGCTGCCATGAATGGTGTTGATGCCATTGTATTTACAGCAGGTTTGGGTGAAAACCACGTCATTGTACGCCAAAGAGTGTGTGAATCCTTAAAATATTTAGGTGTTACTCCTGATATTAATTTAAATGAAAAATGACCCGCGGTAATGAAGGCAAAATTACAACAGAGAATTCCACAGTAGATGTATATGTCATTCCAACCAATGAAGAATTGGTGATTGCGCGCGATACAAGAAGTATTTTAGAAGCAATGCAATATGCAAATCTTTAATGAAAAAGCTCCCTACACCATTATTGGTGTAGGGAGCTTTTAGCGATGGTGGGGGAACGCCTACATCTGTATGCTTTTGTATCATGATCGCGGTGTTTTAGTCTGTCCAAAGGAGAATGTTATCTGAACAAGAAAAGAAATACAACAGATGGCTGCAATAGCTACCAAAGCAGAATACAATTCCAGATGGCTTACAATGGCACCTTTGTCCTCCAAATAGGAATCAACAATATCAAATTGGAAGATACCAATGGAACCCCAATTAATTCCAAATAATTAGCAGAACTAACATAATACAGTCTATAATAAACATTTGCTCACACCTTTCTTTAAACTTGGGTGACAAAAAATGAAATCTTAATATAGAGTGCTCTTTTTAACAAAAATATACGAAATTTTAAATTTTTTTCAATGAATCCTATAAGACAAGTTTACATAAAATAAAAAAAGCCGCTCCTATTGAAAGGAATGGCTTTTTTGTTTTTTATTTTATTTTTTTTTGATAGATTTTTTTTATCACAACAAGGAAACAAAGCACAACGGAAGCGGTGCACATAACAATGATAATATTGGCATTGCGGGTTTCACCTGTTTTTGGGACTTTCCAAAGAAGGAGTTTTTCCTCACTTTTGTTTTCTGGAATGGAAAGAGATTCAGTGTTTGTGTATCAATTGCCCCGCACTGTGTGCAGATAAAGGTTTTGATGCCTTCAGAATCAATCGTTGGTTCCGTTGTAATACTGCCTTCATCCCAACTATGATTTTCTGTAATGGTTTCTCCACAATCACAGGTCTTGTAATGTGTTTGAGAATCGTGTATCTGCCATGTTCCAAACGCATGAGGGACAACTTCCGTGATACTGTCTGTGTAGCTGTAATCACATATAGTACAGGTATGTTCTGTAAATCCTTGTTCAAAGTGTGTTGGCGAAATGATGGAATCAGTCATAACATGAGAAGCGGAATCACTGACCTCGGTACAGTTTTCGTCCAAACAGATATGAAATGATAAGTTTCGTCATAGGACCACTCATCTGAAAAGTGATGTGTTATTTTCAATACAAGATGCAGTGTACTGTCTTTTTTTGGATGCTGTAATCTTGAAGTGTATTTCCGTCTTCCAATTGTTTTCCGGCAAAATCAATTTTTGCTGGTCAGGAGGAATGCCTTCTTTCTCTTGAATTTTTGCTTTTACATCTTCAATTCTGTCCGTTGGTTCTACCTCCAATGTAATATGTTTGCCTGTCAAAGTTTTTACAAAATTTTTGCATTGCCATTGTCGGTACAGTAAAGATAACCATACATATCATCACAACAAAGATAGAAATTATACGTTTGGTTTTTTCATTTTCATATTTTTATATGTTCTCCTTCTATGATTGACTTTTAACGCCATGTTTAGTAGGTTTGCAAATAAATACATGATGGAATGTTTGTTTTAGGATATTAGAACAAAAAAGCGCCTTCTGTTCTGTTTCAAAATTCCGAATACTGCGGAACCGCTGCCACTCATACAAGCGCCAAGCGCATTGTTTTTTTGTATCATAAGCTCTGTAATTATATGAACATCTTCAAGGGCCATAGCTTCTGGAATACGTTTTTCATGTTTTGAGAGACAGCGGACAAATTCTGTTCTTTCAATGCATTACATAAGATTTGCGTATCGGGACGGTGCAAGATAATGCAGTTATCTGCTTTTGGTATGCTTCTTGTGTGCTGACCGAAACGGAAGGCTTGCAAATGACAATATAACAGGGCGGAAGGGCAGGAAGCGGTGAGAGATTCTCGCCAATTCCGGTGGCAAGCATAGTACCGCCGCAAATACAAAATGGAACATCCGCACCGATTTGTACGCCGATTTCACACAGTTGCTTCTGTCAAATTGGTTTGAAACAGCTGATTTAATCCATGCAGTACAGCGGCTGCATCCGCGCTTCCTCCGGCCAAACCTGCCTGACTGGGAATCTGTTTTTCAATATGAATGGAAACAGCAGGACGGATTCCGCACTGTTTAAAAAAATAAATTTGCAGCTTTATAAGCGGTATTTTGTTCATTTGGACAAAGAGAAGGTACAGAACAAGAAAGAGAAATTCCTTGTGATGCATCTGAAGTTGTAATGGTTACTTTATCGTGCAACGATACGGATTGCATAATCATTTCCAATTGATGATATCCGTTTTCCAGTATTCCCGTAATATCCAATGATAAATTAATTTTGGCAAATGCTTTCAGCGTAAGGGTTTGGGGAAATGACATAATCCACCTCCTGTTATAAATTAAATAATGCAAGCCGTTTAATATCTATAATGTGTTCCGGACATTTCGTGACAGCAATAGCAGCGAATACAATTGTCATATATAATATAAGCTTTTTTATGCTTGATTTCAATGGTATGTTGAGGACAACTTTCAGCACATTTACCGCAGCCAATACATTTGCCGGTGCGAATTTTAGGTACAGGTGTGGCGATTTTTGCCGCCAGTGGTCTCAAAAAAAGAAGGCAAATATTGAATAAAATCGCTTGATTTCGATTGGGGCGGCAGGAAATCAGAGATAACAGTATCGCTTAATGGTAAACCCAGAATTTCTATTTCTTCTACAGTTTTTGGACAAAAGGCCGCGTTCCATAGCAGAAGCAAGCATAAAAATGTCTGAAGGTTTTAACGAGATTATAGAGGCGCAGACCATATCTACCGCATAAGGATTGATTCCGCCGATTAAGGTTCCGATAAACCTTGGTTTTCCGCCGGAAGGGCCGTTGCCTTCCATACCCATAACAGCGTCCATAATCGCAATATGCGGACGTACGGCCTCGCATAAATCTACCAGCATTTCGCTGAATTCTTTTTGTCAGGAAATCGGCAGTGCAGTTCCGGTTTTCATCAGTCCGGGAACAACGCCAAACATATTTTTAACGGCACCTGACATTCCAGTCATACAGTGGGTTTTTAATTTTCCAATGTCAATGATGATGTCCGCATCCAAAATAGGGAGATGACCTGAAATTCTTTGCAACGAATTGCGTTCGGTGCTTTTAACGAACGATAAGAACAATCCGTATTGAGCAGGAAAACCATATTGCTGCGCCATATTTGTATATCCGCAAGCCTGATAAATATTTTTTTACCGTTGATGGAGTATATCGGCCTCCGGAACTTTCGGCAATGGTAACTTTACCGCCAAGTTCTTTACTTTCGTACCTACTGCAGCCACCAATAATGGATGTGTAATAATAGCGGTATCAGGATTGCATTTCATTAATAAATTCGGTTTTATGACAACATTTGCACCTTGAAACAGAAAACGGTTTAGTGCAAGATGGTCGAATATATCATCCACAGCTTGTTTTAGCGGTTCATATTGATACTCCGTGCATGGTGCTAAATATACTTGTTCCATTTGATAGCTCCTGTCAGTAAGAAAAAAAAAAGCTTCACCTTGCGGTGAAGCTGGCAAGGCTAATTGCTGCCGCGTTCCTTCAAGAAACGTTGAATGCGGCTGAGCGCCTCAGTAATATGATTTAACGAATAAGAATAAGAAACACGAAGGAAACCTTCTCCACAGTCCCCAAATGCATTTCCGGGAACAACCGCAACGTGTTCTTTTTCTAAGCAGTTCTTCTGCAAATTGTTCCGATGTAAGACCTGTGCTTTTGATACATGGGAACACATAAAAAGCGCCTTCCGGTTCAAAAGCAAGTAAGACCCATTGCGTTAAAAAGAGTCCACAATTAATCTGCGGCGTGCATCATATTGATTGCGCATATATGCAATATCATCATCGCCGTTTTTCAAAGCTTCTGTTGCAGCGTATTGTGCCATGGTTGGAGAACTCATAATTGCATATTGGTGCAGTTTTGTCATAGGGTCAATAATTTCATGAGGGCCAACCGCATATCCAAGTCTCCAGCCGGTCATAGCGTACGTTTTGGAGAATCCGTTTACAACAACGGTGCGTTCTCTCATACCTTCGATTTCGGCAAAAGCAAACATGGCTTTCTTTGCCGTAGGTTAACTCACCGTAGATTTCGTCTGAAAGTACCAACAAGTTGTGTTCACGTACTACTTCGCAATTTCTTCCAAATGTTCGCGGCGCATAACAGCACCTGTTGGGTTGTTCGGGAATGGCAGAATCAACAGTTTGGTTTTCGGCGTAATTTTTCCCGCAATGCTTTTGCTGTTAAGCGGAAGTTATCTTCCATTTTGTTTCTATGGTAACAGGAACGCCTTTTGCCATTTCAGTCATAGGTACATAACATACAAAGCTTGGTTCAGGGATTAATACTTCATCTCCGGATTAATTAAAGTGCGAATACAGAGGTCAATGGCTTCTGAGCCGCCCACGGTAACAAGCACTTCGCTTTCAGGGTGATAAGTTACATGATATTTTCTCTCAACCCATTTACAAATTTCCTGGCGCAGTTCAAAAAAAAACCGCGATTTGGAGAATACCATGTTTTGCCTTGCTGCAAAGTATCAATCGCTTCTTGACGAACATGCCAGGGAGTAGAAAAGTCAGGCTCTCCGATGCTGGAGAAATGACATCTTCCATTTCATTTGCAATATCAAAAATTTACGAATGCCGGAAGGTTTTACTGCTTTTATTTCATGATTCAGTAAAGATTCATAGTCAATCATTACAGTAGATTCCTCCGATCTTCTTCTTTTGGAGATGTTAAAATAACGTCTCATTCTTTATAACGTGTCAGGGATAAAATGAGTTGCTGTGGAAAGAACCGAATCCAATGGAGAAAGTCTTTTTTGCCACAAACATGGCAATATCCTGAATGCTGTCTCCATGTACCATAACAGCCAAATCGAAGCCTCCTGACATAAGGTACACGCTTTCCACTTTACTGAACTGCATAATTTTTTTGCAATTTCATCAAAGCCGCTTTCTTTTTTTGGCTGTACTTTTAATTCAATCAAAGCGGTTGTTTTATGATGGTCTACTTTTTCCCAGTTAATCAGCGCTTTATATCCTTTGATAATACCTTTTGTTGGTAATCTGCAATTTCTTTTTTCCACTTCTTCTTCTGTTTTTCCCAGCATCACTGCCAGTTGAGCATTGGTAAGACGTGCGTTTTTTCGTTTAATAGGCTTAATAAATCCATAATGACACTCCTTTATTTATGTAAAACATAATATCTGTTATTCCAATGGTAATAATACAGGTTCGCGATTTACAAAGATAGTAATGTGGTCAAAACCGGCATTTTGAGCGATTTGATACCGTCTTCTACGCCGGAGCCGACATCTGCCCATCTATGGGCGTCCTGAACCAATGGTAAGATATTTACCGCCTAGTTCTTTGAACCGCTTAATTACGGTTGGGCAAGGCATTGTTTTGCCAATTGCCTGTCTCAGGCCGGATGTATTTAATTCCAGCGCTTTGTTTTGTTCAATTAAGGCTTTTAAAATGTCATCTACACGGTCTTTGTAAACTTCATAGCCGACTTCTCTGTTGTTCGCCGACAATATAACGTAACGGATACGTTAAATGTGTCAAAGAATCGAATTTGCCCCATGCAATCAATTCCATAATTTCATCGAAATACGTACAAGAGCAAATCGTGTATATCCAGTTTATTGTAATCCAGCAGGTAAAAAATCTTCCAGACCACGAATATTGTGGAGAGAGCCAAGTACAAAATCAAAATCACATTCTGACAAAATCGATTCGGCAGCCTGTAAATTTTTGCGTTGCCTGTCCAAGTTCAATTCCTTTATATAAATGCAGCTTGCCGTTTAACGCGGCCGCCGCTCGCTTGGTCTCCACGAAAGAATCTTTGATAGCTTTTGCATAATTTCTTTCTTCATACATATTACATTCACAATGGTCTGTGATAGTCAGTGCATATAATCCCATTTTCACGGCATAATCGCATAGCATCATGACAGGGTCATTTCCGTCATGGGAAAAGCAGCTATGTACGTGTGAATCAGAAATGGTAGTATATTTCATCATATATCATTCCTTTCATTGGAGAATCTTATCATTTTTTTTATTAGAATATATGGTTATTTTCTATCATACCACATACCATACTTTTTTTTTGTAGATAAAAATGAAAAAAGCAATCGTTATTTTCCTAACAATGTTTTTACGGTTTTGTCGAATTATTCCGTCGAAATAGAAAGAGATTTCGGGTTTTTATCTTGACAGAATAGGGATTCTCCTTCATAATTATGAATAACTTATGAAATATTTTTGGAGGTATTGTTTATGCGTGCTGTTATTACAGTATTAGGCAAAGATATGGTTGGTATTTTTGGCAAAAGTTTCTGCAAAATGTGCAGAAGTGGATGTGAATGTCATTGAAGTAACACAATCTATTTTACAGGATTTGTTCGCAATGATTATGATGGTGGATATTTCAAAATCAAAAATTCCGTTTGATGAATTGGTAGACAGCTTAAAGAAAATCGGAGATGATATGGGATTGAAAGTACACGTAATGCACGAAGATATTTTCAATTCTATGCACCGTATTTAATTTGTTATCATAGGTAAGCTTCTTTTATCGCAATAGGAAAGGATTTGAAGTATGGTTAATTCACGTGACATATTAGAAACCATCAATATGATAGACAACGAACATTTGGATGTACGCACCATTACAATGGGTATCTCTTTGTTGGATTGTATTGATTCTAATATCCAAACAGCTTGTACAAAAGTTTATGATAAAATTTGCCGCTATGCCAAAGACTTGGTGAAAACGGGTGAAGATATCTCCAAAGAATATGGGATTCCGATTATTAATAAAAGAATCGCGGTTTCTCCGATTGCTATGTTGGCAGGCGCGTGCAATGGAAAAAAGCCCAATTTATTTTGCACATGCTTTGGATAAAGCCGCAAAAGAAGTCGGCGTTAACTTTATCGGCGGATATTCCGCTTTGGTACATAAAGGCTTCAGTGCAGGCGATTATGCATTGATTTCCAGTATTCCGCAGGCTTTGGCTGAAACGGATTTGTTTGTTCCTCTGTTAATATCGGTTCTACAAAAGCAGGTATTAACATGGATGCTGTTGCCAAAATGGGTAAAGTGGTACGTAAGGCAGCAGAACTGACGGCCGACAGAGACTGTATTGGTGCTGCAAAATTGGTAGTGTTCTGTAATGCTCCGGAAGATAACCCATTTATGGCAGGCGCATTTCATGGTCCTGGAGAACCGGACTGCGTTATTAATGTTGGCGTTTCCGGTCCGGGGGTAGTGCGCGCAGCTGTTGCACAGGCAGGTGATTGTGATATTACCGAGATTGCAAATATCGTAAAGAAAACTGCATTTAAAATTACACGTACCGGACAATTGGTAGCACAAGAAGCTTCCCGCAGATTGTGCGTACCGTTTGGTATTATAGATTTATCTTTGGCTCCTACTCCTGCTGTGGGCGATTCCGTTGCTTACATTCTGGAAGAGATGGGTCTTGAAAATTGTGGCGCACATGGCACCACAGCAGCGCTTGCGTTGTTAAATGATGCCGTAAAAAAGGCGGTGTCATGGCTTCCTCCCATGTTGGAGGTTTGTCTGGCGCATTTATTCCAGTATCTGAAGATGCGGGCATGATTCATGCTGCAAGAGCAGGCGCTCTTACATTAAATAAGCTGGAAGCAATGACAGCTGTATGTTCCGTTGGACTGGACATGATTGTAATTCCAGGAGACACAACCGCTGATATTATTTCCGGTATTATTGCAGATGAGGCTGCTATTGGTATGGTGAACAGTAAAACAACTGCTGTTCGTTTGATTCCTGCAATTGGTAAAAAAGCAGGAGAAGAATTGGATTTTGGCGGCTTACTGGGCAAAGGACCAATTATGGAAGTAAACCGAAATTCTCCAAGTACCTTTATTAATCGCGGCGGCAGAATTCCTGCTCCGCTGCAAAGTTTAAAAACTAATTTCTTTTTTGTTCTAAATTTCGACCGCAAAGTTAAGTTCTGTACATTTTAACTAAAATTTTTCACATGTTTTTTCATACAACATAGTATTTACAATTTGTCAATGCAATAAAGTATGAATTATTTAGGTTTAATATGCGATTATGGTTAAAAATAGGCTTGATTTTGCGGTTGTTATTTGTTATATTTAATGAGTATTGTCAAGAGTGCGGCAAAATGGTGTTATTTGTTGCTATTCACAAATTCAGAGGTTTCATTTTAGAGCTCTACATAGCAACTTAAACAATATACGCCTCACATTTATGCAAAGTCTGTTAATAATCAGTTTAATTGGTATTAATAGTTTTGCATGCGACATACATTACATATTATACGAGAGGTGTTGGTTTGCAGGACATCAAATGAATGAATGTTTTATATTGGTTTTATATCTTTGCGGATAAAAACTTGCTTTTTCTGTACCGCTTGTAATTGTCTTTTATTACATATGTGATTTTGTCATTTAACATAAGAGATAGTATATATTTATATCAAATAAGTATTGCTAGTTAAGTGAACAAAATAAGGTGCGGTGTAAAGCAATGCTTTTTTAGAAACAATGTTATAATTCCGTATGGAATTTTGTTGATTTAATGTGTTGTGAATTGGCATTTGGCTCGTTATAATATATTTGTATCAAGCTCAAGCAAAGCTCAAATTTGTTGCATTTAAAAGGAGGTGCGGTCAAAGTGCAGGACATAGTCAAACAAATAGTTGATATGGACCGTAAAAGCCAGAGAGATTACTGCCGCTGTTGAACAGGACAGACTAAACTCTGAAAAGGAAAATTGCTCAAAAACGCGTTGAACTACGCGCTGAGTACCTTGCAAAAGCTAGAGAGGCTATTCCTTCTAGTGAATCCAGGAACGCGCTGCCGCTGAAAAAGAGTGGGAGATTGTTGCGAAAAAACATGCAGATCTATCACGAGAACTGGACGAGCTTTACAGCAAAAGGGGTGACGAATGGGTTAATAACATCGTTGCAAAGTGATAGGGGAGTGATTGCATGCTTGCCAGTCTTTTCTTCCAATGCTGTTTCAGCAAAAGCGAGAGGTATGCACGGTAAACGTCTGACAAACAACAATTTTATGGATCTCCTAAATTGTAAAACTGTTCATGATGTTGCCTACTACCTCAAAAACCGCACAAGCTATAACAAACTCCTTGCAGGAATCAACGAGAACGAAGTTTCCCGTAGTGAACTTGAGGTTTTGTTAAAGCAAAAATCTTTGACGACTGCTCCGATCTTGGTAGGTATGGAGCGTCGGTTGGAGAACGTTTTTCAGACTATTTAATCATGCGTAGTGAGATTGAACAAGTCATGCATAGTTTAATTCTGTTAAACTCCGGTAAAGATGACGGTTATGTAAACTACATGCCTGAATTTTTGCAGAAGAAAACAGGAATCGATTTGGATGCTCTTAGCCAAATGAAAAGATATGACGACTTGCTCAGAGCGTTGGGTTACACCCCATACGCAAAAAGTAATCGCTCCTTTTAAACCGGAGCCGGTAAACTGCTCGACTACACCAAGATTGAAAATGCCCTTTACACATTCCTCTATAACACTGTTTTCACAATGATTAAGAAGAATTACAAGGGTGGAGCTGCAAAACAACTCCGAGATATTTTCTATTCCTACCTGGATTTGATAACTATGTGCGCATTGTCAGAATGAAAACATTCTACAAAGCGCCGCCGGAGGCAATTCGCGATGCGCTGTTGCCGTTTACTACCATTAGAAAGCACTTTATTGATGCGATGATTGAGGCCAAAGATGAAGAAGAAGTTCACGCTATCATGGCACAAACTTCCGTTGGTAAACGCTATCTAAAGGGTACAGAAGGGTTTGAAGATGATATTCCTTTGCGTGTTCAATATGATACCGCAAACCACCACATTCATTTTTCCACACACCCTTCCGTAGTTTTGTTATCCTATATCTTTGTAAAGCAAGCTGAAGTATATGATATCATCACCATTTTGAAGGCATCAGATACCATCTTGCACCAAACAAAATAGCAAAATTACTTACCATCGTCAATTTTCAATGAAAGGAAGTGTCGAGTAATTGGCTGTTGTAAAGCTGAAAGAAGTAAGCATTATCGGCAAGCTGTCTGAGCTGGATAAAGTAGCAACAATCTGTGGTCAATCAAATGTATTCCATTCAGATAATGCTATGAATTTCTATGCAGACACTCCGGATTTCACTGCTTACAATGAAGACAATCCATATGCAGAGCCATTGCAACAACTCAACGATGCTATTGTCAAGGCAAACAAAACTTTGACTCTTTTAGACACCAAAGAGACAAAGAACATTCATATGGATAATGACGCAATGATTTCTTATGCAAAAAAGAAATTGCTGCTCAAATCAATGAATAGGAAAAAGAGAAAGAAAGAAGCCGAAGACAAAATTAAAGAGTACACATCCGTAATTGATGATATGGGTCACTTTGTAGGACTGAATCTCAATTTGGATGAAGTAAATTCTTGTGAGTTTGTTCAGGTTCGTTTTGGTGCATTGCCAAAAGAAAATGTAGAGAAACTGGCTGTCTACAAAGACAATCCGACGTTATCTTTACTCCATGTACAACTGACGATAAGTATCAGTGGGGTGTATATTTTACACCAATCACTGCAGCATCATCTGTTGACCGCATTTTCTCAAGCTTAAAGTTTGAGAGAGTAGAGCTACACGAGCTAAAGGGTTCCCCTGAAGCAATTGTGGCAGATGTTCGTGCAAAGCGTGACGCCGAAGTTGCCCTTGTAAAAGAGATAGAATCTAAAATTGAATCTCTTTGGAGACAGGAAAGGTACTAAACTCCAACAAGTATTTTCTCTTCTGACTGAGAGAAACGTTTACTTTACATCTATCTGCCGCAACGCAGCAAGATATGATGACAACTTTGTTGTTGTAGGTTGGATTCCTGCAAAAGCAGAAAGTGCATTAAAAGCTGAACTAAGCAAACTGAATTTGATGGAAGTTTCCTTCAAAGGCGGTCAGAAGCGAAAAAACACAATCCACCAACAAAAATTAAAAATGCTGGTATTTTTAGACCATTCGAATTCTTTGTTGATATGTATGGTATGCCTAACTACAATGAATTCGATCCAACTCCATTCGTTGCAATTACATACACCATTTTGTTTGGTATTATGTTTGGTGACCTTGGACAAGGACCTTGTATCGCAATTGTTGGTTTCCTAATGTGGAAACTGAAAAAAAATGGCCATTGGTAAAAATCTTGATTCCTTGCGGTATTTCATCCGCATTTTTCGGACTGGTCTACGGTTCGGTCTTTGGTTTTGAAGAATGGCTCAACCCGATGTACGAAGCAATGGGAATTGCGGGTTCTCATGGAAAACCAATCCATGTAATGGACGGTGCAACTTCTCAATTGGTTATTTATGCAACCATTGGCTTTGGTGCTTTGTTGATTATGATCGCTATGGGTATTGGTATTGTTTCTAATATCAAACAAGGTCACTTAGAGCATGCACTGTTCGGTGAAAGCGGTCTTGCCAGCCTAATGCTTTACATTGGTATTATTGGTTTTGGTTTAACTGCATTCTTAGGTTGGCCAATTGCTACCTTCGGTGGAAGCGTTAACATTTGGGTTTGGTTGGTAATATTAGTATTCCTACCATTAATTGCAATTTTACTGAAAGGTATTCTTGGCCCTCTATGTGAAGGTAAACCTTGGAAGCCTGCAAGCTGGGGCGACTACTTTATGCAAAGTTTCTTTGAAATCATTGTTATGTTCATCGAATACTTGGCACACACCATGTCTTTCCTTCGTGTAGGTGCATTCGTTCTTGTTCACGCCGGTATGATGCTGGTTGTATTTACACTTGCAGACATGGCAGCAGGCATGATGCCAGTTTACATTATTATCGTAATTATCGGTAATATTATTGTAACTTGCCTAGAATGTCTACTTGTATGTATTCAGGTTCTTAGACTTCAATACTACGAACTGTTTAGCCGTTACTATGAAGGCAGCGGTCGCAAAGTTCGAACCAGTTACAGTAAAAGCTGCTGAATAATTATTGCAGTGATACTAATAAAAAACAAAAATACTAAAAACTTTAAAAATTTTAATTGTTAAGTTTTGGAGGAAATATTATGACTTACGTATTAATTGCTTTTTGCCACTTATCGCTATTATTGCTTCCGTATTTTTCGCAATCAGAGCTGTTAAAAAAGGAAAGAAAGCTAAAACAGCATTTAAATCTCAAGTTATCGCATTTGCTGCAGTTGCAGTATTGACATTCGCAATCCCAATGGTAGCTTCCGCTACAACAGCTGCTGAAGATGCAACTCCAGCAACAACAGCTGCAGCTTCCGAAGAAGCAACTGCTGCTGACACACAAGACAAAAACTTCCAAAATGGTATGGGTCTACTAGCTGCTGGCTTCGTAACAGCTATCTCCGGTATCGGTGGTGGTATCGCTGTTGCTGCTGCTGCTCCAGCTGCTATCGGTGCAACTTCTGAAGATCCAAAAGTATTCGGTAAAAGCTTTGATTTTCGTTGCTCTTGGTGAAGGTATCGCTCTTTACGGTTTGCTTATCTCCATCTTGATCTTGAACAAAGTTGTTAATTTTAAGAAAGCAGGTGGCATCACATGCGCTTTCACCTTGTAAGCGATAATGAGGACACCCTGGTTGGTATGCGTTTAGCAGGTGTTGACGGTGTTTTAGTCAAAGAACCTGAACTCGCACAAAAGGCTATAAACGAGGCAATGAACAATCCAGGCGAGATTGCTGTTGTATTATTAACAGAAGGCGTTGTGGCTATGTGTTCAGAATTTGTTTATGACCTTAAACTAAACCGCAAGCGTCCGCTTATTGTGGAAATTCCTGAAAGGGGCGGCAACGGTCGCGCCAAAGATTCTATTACCCGTTATGTCCGCGAGGCTATCGGGATTAAGATTTAGTTTCTATTTTGCAGCTTGGCCGCTATTGCGGCGGAACGGGGTTAATATGGCTTCAAATGTCGATAAATTGAGCAAATTCAACTCCGCCATTAATCACTATGCTGAATCACAACGTGAGAAAATCTTGAAAGATATCGCTGACTATCAAGCAAAGAGAGCTGGAAGAAACAGCTAACAATGCTAAAATTGAGGCAGATCGTCTTTTGGTTAAAGAGTTGGCGGAAATGCGTGATCGCATTATGCGTGAAATGTCCCATCGTGAGATGGATTCTCGCAGAGAATTGCTTACTAAACGCCAAAAATTTCTGAAAAAAGTATTCGAGAGAGCTGAAAAAGCTTTGATTGAGTATACACAAAAAGCAGAATATGCATCTTTAATGGAGCGTTATGCTGCTAACATTGCAAAAGTATTAACTGAACCAGGTACCGTAGTATACGTAAAATCTGGCGATGAAAAATACAAAGCACAAATTGAAAAGCTTTGGCGATACTGTAACAATTTTAAAGTAGATGATAAGATTAAAATTGGTGGACTTCGCGCTGAAAACGTAGCAATGCGTTTAGCCGCGGATGAAACACTTGATTCCATTCTTGCAAGTTCAAACGTGGATGGTTTGAAGAAAATTCGGGAATGGCTGTGGTCTGAGCCGGAAATACCCATTTATAATGGAGATGAGTTTGATGGAAAATCAGAATGTTATATACGGCATTAATGGACCGGTTGTTACCGTAAAAAATGCTCGCAGCTTCTCTATGATGGAAATGGTATTTGTTGGACACGAGCGTCTCGTTGGTGAGATTATCGGTATTAATGACAAATTTACTACAATCCAGGTTTATGAAGAGACTACCGGGCTAACACTCGGAGAGCCAATCTACGGTACTGGCAGTCCAATGAATGTTACATTAGGTCCTGGCATTATGAGCAACATCTTCGATGGTATCAGAAAGACCATTGAAAGAGATTGCGAAAGAAAGCGGAACTTTTATCAATCGTGGTAGTACCGCTTCTGCTTTGGATGAAGAAAAACTATGGGATGTTACATTAAAAGTGCAAGTAGGCGACACTCTAAAAAGCGGTGACGTTTATGCTGAAGTGCCTGAAACACTTTCAGTTTTGCATAAATGTATGTTAACACCTTTAATTCCAACAGCTACTGTTACTAAGGTTATGCCTAACGGACAGTACAAAAGTACATGATACGGTTGTTGAGGTAGAAAGATGCAAACGGCAAAAAGCACGAGCTTACTCTTTGCCAAAGATGGCCTATCAGAAATGCACGTCCTGTTTCCAAACGTACAACTTCAACTGTACCGCTAATTACAGGACAAAGAATTCAAGACGCTTTATTCCCAATCACCAAAGGTGGTACTGCTTGTATTCCGGGTGCTTTCGGTTCCGGTAAAACAATGACACAGCACCAACTTGCAAAATGGTGTGATGCTGACATTATTATTTATGTTGGCTGCGGTGAGCGTGGTAACGAGATGACTCAGGTATTGGAAGAGTTTGCTGAGTTGATTGACCCAAGAACAAATAGATTGCTAACTGACCGTACTGTGTTGATTGCGAATACATCCAACATGCCTGTTGCGGCTCGTGAAGCTTCTATTTACACAGGTATTACACTTGCTGAGTACTATCGTGACATGGGTTATCACGTAGCTATGATGGCTGACTCTACTTCCCGTTGGGCGGAAGCTCTTCGTGAGATTTCCGGTCGTTTGGAAGAGATGCCTGCTGAGAAGAAGGTTTCCCAGCATACTTGCCATCTCGTCTTGCAGAGTTCTATGAGCGCGCAGGTTATGTACATAACTTAAACGGCACAGAAGGTTCTATCTCTGTTATCGGGCGATTTCTCCTGCCGGCGGTGACTTCTCTGAACCTGTTACACAAAATACCATGCGTTTTACCCGTTGCTTCTGGGCGTTGGATAAATCTCTTGCATATGCTAGACACTTCCCAGCGATTGACTGGATGGCTAGTTATACAGAGTATCTAAATGACTTGGAACCTTGGTACATCGAGCATCTTGGCGAAGAATATCTTGAATACCGCAGTGTAATCAATAATCTTCTGCAAGAAGAAAACAAATTGATGGAAATTGTTAAATTGGTTGGTGCAGACGTTTTGCCTGACGACCAAAAAATTAGTCATTCAAATTGCTAGAGTTATTCGAATTGGCTTCTTACAACAAAACGCTTTCCATCCGGATGATACTTATGTACCAATTGAAAAACAGCGCGATATGATGAAGGTAATCGTTCATCTTTACAATAAGAGTAAACAAATTGTTGCTGCAAACGTTCCATTGGATGATTTGCTGTCAACTGGTTTGTATGAAAGAATTATTAAGATGAAATACGAAGTACCTAACAATAAACTTGAAATGTTTGATAACATTATTGACGATATCGATCGTACAATTGCTGGTGTTCTTAACGCATAAGATTGACGCCGATAAAATTCTTATCATTTCCCGTGCGAAGGTGATAAGAATTACTCTAGTCTATAGTCGCACGGAGAAGGCGGTTATAATATGATTCTTGATTATATTGGCGTAAAAGAAATTAACGGCTCTCTAATCGTTATCGATAATGTTGAAAATGCTTTCTATGAAGAAACAGTTGACATTCGCCTCGATGATGGTTCCATGCGTCAAGGTAGAATTGTGCAAATGGATGGCAAACGTGTTGTTATCCAGGTTTTCGAAGGATCTCGTGAGATTTCTCTAGATAATACCCGCACAAGACTACGTGGCCGTGCAATGGAGATGCCGCTTTCGCCAGAAATGCTAGGACGTGTTTTTAACGGTGCTGGTGACCCAATTGATGGACTCGGTGAAATTTATCCTGAACAAAGAATGAATATCAACGGTGCACCAATTAACCCAGTATCCCGTGTATATCCAAGAAACTACATTCACACTGGTATTTCTTCTATTGACACTCTAATGACACTAATTCGTGGTCAAAAATTGCCTATCTTCTCAGGTTCCGGTATGCAGCATAATGAGCTGGCTGTTCAAATTGCCCGCCAAGCTAATATTACTGATGCAGAGGGCGAAGGCAAATTTGCAATCGTATTTGCTGCGATGGGTGTTAAAAATGACGTTGCGGACTACTTCCGCCGTTCATTTGACGAATCCGGTGTTTTGCAGAAGGTTGTTATGTTCTTAAATTTGGCTGATGACCCAATCATTGAAAGAACACTAACACCACGCTGCGCACTAACAACAGCTGAATATTTGGCATATGAAAAGACATGCACGTGCTTGTTATTATGACAGATATGACAGCTTATGCTGAAGCTCTTCGTGAATTTAGTTCCTCTAAAGGTGAAATTCCTGGTAGAAAAGGTTACCCAGGTTACCTATATTCCGACTTGGCTTCTCTATATGAACGTGCTGGTATGGTTCATGGCAAAAAGGTACCATTACTCAGTTACCAATTTTGACCATGCCTAACGATGACGTTACTCACCCTGTACCTGACCTTACAGGTTACATTACAGAAGGCCAAATTTCTTTGGACCGTTCTTTGGATGGTAGCGGCATTTATCCACCAGTTGGTATTCTGCCATCTCTATCCCGTTTGATGAAAGACGGTATTGGTGAAGAGTTTACTCGTGATGACCATAAAGGTCTGTCAGACCAATTGTTTGCAGCTTATGCAAAAACAATGGAAGCTCGTTCTTTGGCATCTGTTATCGGTGAAGAAGAATTGGCTACTTCTGATAAGAGATATATTGAATTCAGTAAATTGTTTGAATCTCGTTTTATTACACAGGGATTCAACGAAAACCGTACAATAGAACAAAGCCTCGATCTGGGTTGGGAATTGCTTTCCCACTTTACCACGTGTTGAATTAGACCGTGTACAAGAAGAACTTCTGGATAAATACTATATTGAAGGTCTTTGCAAATAAGTGTGGAGTTTTTAACTCTGATGAATGAGGTGAGCTATATTGAGTAACCAAGTCGTACCAACCAAAAGTCAGTTGCTTGCCACAAAGAAATCTTTGAAACTTTCCAAAAAGGTTTTGAGATTCTGGACCGTAAGCGTAACGTACTTGTTCGTGAGATTATGTCTTTACTCTCAAAAGCTGCCGAAGTTCAAGATAGAATCGACACTACTTATGAAGTGGCTTATGAGGCGCTTTGAAATGGCTAACATTACATTAGGCAATACAGGCGAACTTGCAAGCACAGTACCATTCGATGATAATTTGAATGTTGCATACAGAAGTGTTATGGGTGTAGAGCTTCCAATGGTTGCTCTAGAAGATTCTGAAATAGGTGGAATTCCTTTCGGCCTTATTTCCAGTAATGCACCGCTAGATGACGCTTTGGTAAAATTTACTGAAGTGAAAAAACTAACTGCGGAATTAGCTGAGATTGAAAATAGTGTGTTCCGTTTGTCTGTTGCAATTAAGCAAACAACCAGACGTGCGAACGCGCTTAAGAATATTATGATTCCTCGTTTCAAATCTGAAGTGAAATTTATTACTGAGGCATTGGAAGAAAAGGAAAGAGAAGAATTCTCACGTATGAAATTGATTAAAAAGAAAAAAGTTAGAGATGCTCAAGAAAACGAGAGCGCATAACAATTTTTCGACAGGAAGCATATGCTTCCTGTTTTTTTATGTTCATTTTTAATATCCAATAGAGATATCCAAAATCTGCTATGGCAGTTTTCGGCATATTTTATTGTCAAATTAGAAAAAAACGTATATAATTGAGATAAAGGAGGACGAATCCCTATGAATTGGAAAACGACCATTGGAGTAAAGAAAATTACCAAGATTTTAAAATCACTTGCTGCAAATTGCAGAAGAGGAATATCGTAAATTTAATGAAAAAATCATTCCGTGTGATCATCCGATACTGGGAATTCGTATGCCTGTTTTACGTAAGTTGGCAAAAAAGATATTGCCAAAGGAGATTGGAAATCTTATTTGAAAGTTGCCAAAGATGACAGTCATGAAGAAATTATGCTGCAAGGTATGGTAATCGCCTCTGTAAGCCCCAAAATTGAGTTTTCGGAAGTATTGAGATATATTACTTATTATGTGCCTAAATTGTCTAACTGGGCTTTGGTAGACGCTTTTTGTGGGGATATGAAAATAGTTGCACGCCATCAAGAAGAAGCTTACTTTTTTTATTGTGCATTATTTAAAATCTACTGAGGAATATTCTGTGCGATTCGCTGTTGTTATGCTGATGAATTATTACTTAGATGCAAGCAGCATATCCATGCTGTTTTTTGGATTGTTTGATTCTGTACATCATGATGGATATTACGTAAAGATGGCTTTGGCCTGGGCAATTTCTCTTGCTTTTATCAAGATGAGGAAGAAACAGTTCAATATTTGAATCATAACCATTTAGATAACTGGACTGTTCAAAAAGCGATGCAAAAAATATTAGAATCTAATCGAGTTGATAAAGAGACAAAAGATATGATTCGTAATATGAAGAAGAAAAGAAATTATGAATAAACAAAGTATCGTATATCAGATTATTCGCTGTAAACGTAAAAGTACGGCACTTTATGTGAAAGAGGGAGGAAATGTTGTTGTAAGAGCTCCCTTTTTTTGTTTCTAATGAGCAAATAGATGGATTTGTCCAGTCACATTATCGCTGGATTTTACAAAAACAGAGTGAGCAACAGAATTTACAGCAGAAAAAGAACGTTTTCAGTTACTGACCAAGATACTCTCACAGTGTTGGGAAGAGAGTATCCTGTGGTTTATGGCAACCAAGTTCATTTTAACGGAACAGTATTCGAAATACCGCAAATACCTTTTCACAAATAAAACCACAAGTGATAGCTGAGTACAAACGGCTTGCAAAAGAAATTATTACGGAAAGAGTTCATTATTTTAGTGAGTTAACCGGCTGGAAAGCAGAGTCAGTCAAAATAGGAAGCGCTAAAACACGCTGGGGTTCCTGTTCGGGAACGAATAGACTCAATTTTACTTGGAAACTCATCTTTTCTGATTTAAATACAATAGATTATGTGGTATTGCATGAGCTTGCTCACACGAAAGAGCACAATCATTCACAGAGATTTTGGAATTTGGTAGCAGAGTATATGCCTAATTATAAAGAAATCAGAGAACGTTTGGTTGCGGTACAGAAAAAACTCATGCAGGAAAACTGGGATTGATGTGTTAGATTTGATTTCATTTTTATTGATAAGAAAGAGGATGCCATTTGGCATCCTCTTTTTCAGTTTGTTTTATTGTTTATGTGATAGATTTCTATACACCAATTCTTCTTGCGGCATTGTGGACAAGTGAGATTGGTTGCTTTAGGTGTGTGCATTGCAAAAAGAATTCTTTGAATGTTGGTTTAAACCCTGTACTGCATGTTGGGCAAATAAAAGCAATGCTTTGATAGTATAAGGCAGTTAATAAGCAACCCAATAAAATGACAATTGGCATTCCAACAGCAAATGGAATCCAATTTCCGGTTACAGCCCAAAGAGTAATGGAAATGATTTCAATGAAACTCATAATCATACCAATGCCCAGTATGAATAGATGGACAGTTCTTAATTTTTTTTGTCCTTTTTCGCATATGTTCTATGTCTTGAATAGATTGAAAAGAAATCGTGCGAGATTGACGGATATTTTGCTGTACCAATTTTATTGTTTGAATTTGATTTTGCTTCTCGTCTATATCCAATTTTAGCTGTTTTAATTGCTCATTGAGAATGGACAGAATAATATCGTTTGAGTCTGCGTATTCTAAATTTGTTTGATTACCTCTAAATTCAGGCCGAGAGTTTTGAGAAGACAGATAAAAGACAGTTTTTACATCTGCTTCAGTGTAGAGACGACGACCTCCCCTCGCTAATCGCCGAAGGTTTTAGTAAATTTTTCGTATCGTAAAATTATACAGTTCTTACCGATACATTACATAATTTTGCCAATTCTCCTGTGGTATATTTTAGCATAGATACACCTCCCGGTTATTATTCTAACTTACAACGTAATGTCACAAGCAATAGATAATGCAGGTGTATTTTAAATTTTATCATATTTTTTCTGGTGTATGAAGTCGTTTTTGATATTGAGGGCACACTTTCATGCAAATTCCGCACACTGCACCGCGACCAATATGCTGGAATTGTTTTTTCATATATTGACTGCATGTTTCAGCGGAAAAAATTTCTTCTCTTGTGATACCAATGTGCCATTCTTTACCGGATATTGCACCACTTGGACAAGCGTTGGTACATAAAGTACAATCTTTACAAATAGAAACAGGCGCGTGATTTTGAAACGATACCGGACAGTTGGTAAATAAACTTCCCAAACGTACTCGGGCTCCGTATTCTTTATGAAGAAACAGCGAACTTTTTTCCAATTGTGCCCAATCCTGCTAAACATGCTAACTTCTTGTGAGAGTAGCGCCCATTATAATTCCAACCATTGAGGTTAATGCTTTGAGAAGCGCCGACTGTAATATAACGGTAGCCTTTTTTGTTCCAAATATATGCCAAGCTTTAATAAAGTTTGGTCAATAAAAGTGTTTACAGTGCGGTAATGATGAAAATAGGTGTGGGTAGGGCATCTGTAATTTCGTCAATAATCGCATCGGATAGTTTGACTGCTATGCTAATTCCATAACTGCAGTCTCCGAAATCCATGTTGCATTGTTTTAATAAATTGATATCTTCCTGTTCCAAATGTGCAAAGCCTACAGATTGGATTCCTTGTTGGTTTAAAAATAGGGTGAGTTCCTGTTGTATTGACATAATTCCTCCAAAGAGATATGACGATTTTGTTTCAAAAGATGTGTTTATTATAACATTAAAAAAATTGCTTAGCAATTTTTAACATATAAAGGTTAAAACGTTCTAGTCAACAATCAAAATCTATGATTTTGTATATGTTGCTAGGGTGTTATAACATTAAAAAAATTGCTTAGCAATTTTTAACGTATAAAGGTTAAAACATTCTGGTCAACAATCAAAAATCTAAACATGAAAAGGAAGATATCCTTCAATGTTTTTTGGTGTTATGGGGCTGTTATAACGTAAAAATTTCTGATAAATAGGAAATAAAATGTTCCATAATACTAAGGATGATGATAGCTGCCGCTATTTACAAATACAGAGTTTATAACAGGAGTATTTGCAGAAACATTTAAATGAAGCAGAATATCCTATCAGTTTCAATTTATACTGCAAATTTATTATGTTACATAAAAGCACTAAAAATTACTGATATTTATTCAGAAAACAGTGAAATTTAGGCTGATTTGACTGTATACCAGCTATAAAAGCGAAGAGATTGGAATATAGCTGTAAATCGAGGTTTTACGCTTGCAATCTATTGTTTTTATGCTATAATAAATAAAGATTCATACTCAGTTTGGAGGTGGCATTGTGAAACCAAAACCTGGTGAAAGTCAATATTTTTTTGCAGTGCAATGCCGGTCGGCTTTGTGCTGATATAAACTGAGAGGGTGAATGGTATTGATATCTTACTTTAAATCAATGAATGGCAAAGTGACAGAAATTGAATCATGTGAGCCTGGGTGTTGGATTCGCTGTATTGCGCCAACCAATGACGAAATTAACAGTTTAATTGCTGAGTTTGCAATTGAGCCTGATTTTTTCGTGCAGCAATGGACGAAGAGGAATCTTCCCATATTGATATTGAAGACGAAAGTACATTGTTAATTGTCGATATACCTGTTCTGGATCGTCCTCATGAAAAAGATTACTTATTCTACAACCCCGTTAGGCATTATTATCACACAATCTAATGTCATTACGGTTTCTACAAAAGAAAGCCCAATTTTATCAGAAATTGCAGACAGTGCAGTAAAAGATATCCAAACAAATTTAAAAACACGCTTTATTCTAAATATTTTGCTGCGTGTGGCTACCAGATATTTGCAATACTTAAGACAGATTGATAAAATCTTCAACCAGTTAGAAAAAAAAAGCTGCGTAAATCCATGAAAAACAATGAGTTAATTAAACTGCTGGATATTGAAAAATCTCTTGTTTATTTTTCTTCTTCTTTAAAGGCAAATGAAATTACCATTGAAAAAAAATTATGCGTGGACGAGTCATCAAAATGTACGAAGAAGATCAAGACTTAATTGAAGACGTTTTGGTTGAAATTCGTCAGGCAATTGATATGTCAAGCATTTATCTGAATATTTTGTCAGGTACGATGGATGCGTTTTCTTCTATCATTTCAAACAACCTAAATATCGTGATGAAAGTATTGGCTTCTTTAACATTGTTAAGTTCCATACCTACTGTTGTATCAGGCATTTACGGCATGAACGTAGATCATTTGCCGGTTCCATTTTTTGGTTTCCGATTACGCTGTCTATTGTATGTATGGTTGTTGCATTTATTATCCTCAAAAAAGAAAGATATGCTTTAATTCAAAGAGCTGCAAAGCTCTTTTTTTATACGATTATTTAAAATTAGGAGAATTTATGGAACGGTATAAAACAATTATCCCTTTAGAAACTTGGGATAGAAAATTTATTTTGAAACATTTTCTCAAAGAGAATTTCCTTATGTAGGAATTACAACGCCGGTGGACGTTACAGAGCTGAAAAAAGCAGTAAAAAAAACAAAAAGAAAACTGTTGGTCTTTTTATGGGGTTATGAGTTATGCTGTGTCTATGGCTGTTCATTCCGTTTCTGAATTTAAAAGAAGGGTTGAAGGAAAGCAGATTGTAGAGTATGACAATTTAGACCTCAGTTTTACTGTTTTAAATAAAGCAAATAATTGTAATTTTTGCACATGTTCCTTATACAACCGACTTCGAACAGTTTTTTGCGTTTGTTTTCAGAACAAAAACAAAAAGCAGAAAATACTCTGTTACCGGTTGGAGAAAGCACTCTTGCCTGTGTTTATGTCACTTGTGCCGTGGTATCGCACGACAGCTGTTATCAACCGGTGGAAATAGGAAAGGATGATACGGTGCCGCGTATTGGTTGGGGAGCCTTTTTTCAGCAAAATGGAAAGGATATGGTCGATTTTACAATTCAAGCCCACCATGGATTCGTTGATGGATATCATATTCATTTGTTTTTAGAGGCTTTATCTGAACATATGGAACGAATTATAAGGTTATCATGAAATAGGAATACCAAATAATATGAATTGCCGTTGTCACAATGGTATTATGACCCACCTCAAATTAAGTTTGTTAATGTATGCTAACAAAAGTTGCGCTATGTTTATTGGCATATGATAGGGTATAATAAAGCATAGCATCACATAAAAGGAGAAACTATTTTGGAAAGAAAACATATATATACGAATGAATTACAGAAAACAGCCAAGACTTTAAATGCAGGGATACTATTTTATTAAGCGGAACGATTTATACAGCCCGTGATGCTGCTCACAAACGAATGTTTGAAGCGCTGGATCATCACTTGCCGCTTCCTTTTGATTTAAAAGGTGCCTCTATTTACTATGCAGGGCCAACACCTGCTCCTGCAGGTATGCCCATTGGTTCCTGCGGTCCTACTACGGCAGGCAGAATGGATAAATTTGCACCTCGCCTGTTAGACTTGGGTCTTACTTGTATGATTGGCAAAGGAGAACGCTCCCAAGAGGTTATAGAGGCCATTGTAAGAAACGGTGCAGTTTATCTTTGTGCTATCGGTGGTGCGGGCGCTTTGGCAGCACAATGCGTTAAGTCTCTGGAAGTAATCGGATATGATGATTTGGGTTGTGAGTCTGTAAAACGTTTGGAGATTGAAAACTTTCCTCTTATTGTTGCTATTGACAGTAAAGGCAATAACTTATTTTTCAGAGATTCATTTGAGGTGTAAATGTGACGAATCTATTGGCCCGATTATTTATTAAAGATTATAAAAATACGGACAATTATAAAGTACGGGAACAATACGGTAAATTAGCAGGTATTGCAGGAATTACCACCAATTTATTGTTATTTGTTATGAAAATAACGGTTGGAGCTATTTTTAACAGCATTGCAATTATTGCAGACTCTATCAATAACTTATCAGACTCCGCTTCTTCCATTGTCACTGTGGTTGGTTTTAAACTTTCGGGAAAGCCGGCTGATGAAAAACATCCTTACGGCCACGCAAGAATTGAATATATTGCGGGTATGATTGTTTCATTTATTATTTTAGTGCTGGGATTACAGCTTGGAAAATCTTCTTTTGATAAGATTTTGTCACCGGAAGAAACGGTATTCAGTTACGTAACGGTAGGAATTTTGGTTGCCTCTATTTTAATCAAAGTATGGCAATGTTTATTTTATCGAAGAATTGCAAAAACAATTGCATCATCCACACTAAAGGCAACATCAGCTGACAGCTTCAATGATGTAATTGCGACTACGGTGGTTTTAATTGGAGCGATTATTTCTCAGTTTTCAGGTTTTAATTTAGATGGTTATATGGGAATGGCAGTTGCATTGTTTTATTGTTTCCGGCATACGGTTGGTAATAGAAACAGCCAATCCATTATTATTGGGCTTCCTCCAACAAAAAATTGGTGAAAGAATTGGAGCAAAGAATTACAAGTCATGAAGAAATTTTAGGAATTCATGACCTAAAAGTGCATAATTATGGTGCTTCTTCTTGTTTTGCTACTGTTCATTGCGAAGTAGCGTCCGACCAAGATATGATTTCTATCCATGAGGTTATAGATGGAATAGAACGTGAAGTGTTTAAAGAGATGAACATCAATTTGGTGATTCATATGGATCCTGTGGTTATCAATGATGAACAGGCGAATGAGTTGAAAACAGACAATACAAGAATTTTAGGTAGGCTTTCGGAAAAGATTCAAATACATGACTTTCGTGTGGTATGGGGAGAGGAAAAGCAGCCATGTTATATTTGACATTGCAGTCCCTTTTCAGTTTGAATATACAGACGAACAATTAGAATCCATCATTTCAGATAAAATAAAAAGAATTGGATGACAGCTACAGTTTAACCTTGGTAGTAGACCATGAAGGAGAATTTACAGATGATGAAAACCTAAATGGTTACATTGATTTTATACGATTTATAAAAAGGACAGCACGGAAAACCGGCTGTCCTTTTTTATATGGATATATCTATTTTGAAAAGGTGTACTTTTACAAAATCACCATTTAATTACATAATTAGAATAATACAACATGTAAACGGAATTTTCAAGTGCTTTTACATGAAAATATACTTTTGCATATTTTTATCCTTTTGCAAAGGTACACTTTTTGGAAGTGTTTCGTTGTAAAAGTACACTTTTGCAAAAAGTGTATTGTTATATTTGAATGGAGGAAAGCACAATGAAGCACAGAACAAAGTTTACAAAAAACAGCAGCATTTACACTTATTTTTTGCCCTTGTACTTTCGTTGTTTCCAACAGCGGTACTGGCCGAAAACGTCAGTGTAATTTCTGCAGAAGCAAGTGTCCAAACGACAAATGATGGGCGGTTATCGAACTATAATGCGTCTGAGGAAGGCTATGTTTGGAATGAAGAATCAAAGGTTCTCACCATTACCCAGAGCACAGAAGACTATACCACTTCAACCTATAAGAATCGTCCATGGCAACAATACGCAGCTACAGCAGAAAAAATTGTAATTGACAATCGGATGACTTACATTGGAAATTATGCGTTTTATAATTTTCTTCTGTGATTAATTTAGAAATTAATAATTGTGGGATATTGGAAAATATGCGTTTCAAAACTGTTTAAAACTGGAGAATGTTACAATTAAAAATTGTGGTAACATTGGCAGTTATGCATTTGGAAATTTTATGTATCTATCCGGTTGGGGTGTAGACGAATCCATTAAAACAGTGGTGATTGAAAACTGTGGAGAGATTGGAGATTATGCATTTGGTGCATTGCCTGCTTTGGAAAGCGTAAGAATTGACAATTGTACTACAATTAAAACAGGTGCTTTTACTCGTTGCAGTGCATTAAAATCTTTATCTATAGCAAATTGTAATACAATTGAAGACAGCGCTTTCGACTATTCAACTTCTTTAACCTCTTTCTATCTTAATGGCTGTGAAAGCATTGGAAGCGGTATTTTAAATGGTTCGAGTGTAGAATCTATTGAGTTGGAAAATTGTTCAACTATTGGAGATTATGCATTTCAAAACTGCCATAGTTTAAAAACATTAACTTTGACGGATTGCGGAACCATTGGAAACTATTCTTTTGGCGGTTGTGAAAATTTAACAGATGTTGCCATCACAAATTTAGATGTAATTGGTGAAGATAGTTTTGCGATTCATGATGAAGGCGTATACAGCAGCTTAACTAATTTAACATTGCATAATGTTCGCTACATTAGCAGCGGGGCATTTGAAAATTGTACTAAACTTACTTCAGTAGATTTAGATGGATGCGAATATCTTGGAGGAAATGCATTCAGTGGTTGTACCAATTTAACGGACATTGTCGTTCCTGATTATATCCGTTTGGGTTATAGTGATATTTTCGTAAATTTTCCGGATATTATGGCACGTATGGAAGCAATTTTAGATGGACAGTTTGACTTGGAGAGCGCTGAGCTTATTGATGAAATATTACCGCGGGATGGACTTTTATCGAATAGGAGAACAGAACAGTGCTGTTTCTTATGAGGGGGATACTCAATTAACAAAAGAGGCAAAATGGAGCGATGAAGATAAGACGACTGCAGATGTTCTGATACAAACTTATTATACTGCAGAAAGACAAATGGATTTTGTATTTGTAGCCGATTGCAGTAATTCCATGGCGGCATCGGGAATACTTATGATATGAATTCTAAGTTTTATGATATGCAGTCAAAATTGTTGGATGTGACGGAGCAGTTGTTAACCACTCCGGGATATGATTGCAAAGTGGCATATGCTACTTTTGGAGAAAGTGAATCTTCAGCCTCTCAATTTTATGGGACAACTGAATTGAGCAATGCACAAGATTTTGTTACCAATGACATTGTAGATTATAAATCGAATACCAATTATAGCAGCGGATTGGCACAAGCGTTGGAATTAGTCAAAAAATAATCAAGGCAGAAATACTACTGTTATTTTTATCTCAGATGGTCAGCCATATGGTGGTCCTACTACTCTGACAGTTATTATGGAATAGAAGAAGCTGCTGCTATCAAAGCAGCAGGCGTGCAAATCATAGGTGTGTTACAATCTGTTGCAGACAGTGAAGAAGAAACTGCTACAGAAAATATGCAGGCAATTTGTGACAATGTTTTTTGTCTCAAAAGACACGCAGGGATTTAGTGAAGCTGTAAATGATGCAATTGCGAATGCTTACGGTACTTATACTTTAACGGATACAGTAGACTCTGATTTTGAGTTGGACGAATCCAGTATTCAGGTATCAGCAGGAAACATCGCATTGGGAGAAGATGAAAACGGAAATACAACCATTACATGGACTATCTATGGTATGCCTTTTACAAAACATACCCTGTCTTTTCAAGAAAAATTAAAGGATAAAGATAGTGTGTATCCAGAGTGGCATGTTTGATACCAATAAAGATAACGCATTATTAAGTGATGGAACTGATATTGTAAATACAGTGGCAAATACCTACACTGTCTCATGGGAGCAAGTTTAACCGTAGAGAAAAAGTGGAACGGCGACAGTGAAGAGATTCGCCCGGAGTCTATCAAAGTCACATTGCTGCGCGATGGAGAGGAATATGATACCCGTGAAATAGGTGCAACACAAAATTGACCTATACGTAAGGGAGGGACTGGACGAAGCATATCAATGGAGTGTTCAGGAAACAGATGTTCCTGGGGGGATATACCTCGAATATTACTCATTCAGGACAAAATTGGATTATTACCAATACATATACAAATACAAGCATTCCGGACACACAAGTTCCGAATGATTCTGATACAAATCACGGAAATATGGGTACTCTCCAACAGGAGATAGCAAAACCATAATTTATATATGGGGAACCATCATGCTGTTTGCTGCCGAATCCTTGTTGGATTCACTGTATTAGCAGTTAAGAAAAGAATCGTTCCTAATTAGAAAAATATCAGTCGATTTTGGCTGGTATTTTTTATTTTTATCTGAAAACAAATTAAAAACATCCGTTTTTAATAAGAAGTAAATTTTACCAAAGGACTTGTATTTTTTTCCTTAAAATCGTATACAATAATAAAAAAGATTAGCACTCTTATATGAAGAGTGCTAAAATACGATGTAAGAGGGCTCAGACTATGGCAATGAAACAATTTAAAGCAGAATCAAAACGTTTATTGGACTTGATGATTCATTCTATTTATACGCATCAAGAAATTTTTTTTAAGAGAGCTGATTTCAAATGCCAGCGATGCAATTGACAAGCTGTATTATAAAAAGTTTGCAAGATGGTGACACAGGATTAAACAGAGATGATTTTTGCATTACCATTGATATTGATAAAGAGAAACGTAATTTAATTATCACAGACAATGGTTGCGGAATGACAAAAGAAGAATTGGAGAATAATCTGGGAGTTATTGCAAAAGTGGTTCTCTCAATTTCAAACAAACACAGGAAAACAAGACGAGATTGATATTATCGGTCAGTTTGGTGTTGGTTTTATTCTGCATTTATGGTAAGCGACTGCGTAACTGTACACACGTGCGTATGGCAGTGATGAAGCATATGAATGGAAATCCAAAGGAGTAGAGGGTTATTCCATTACTCCTTGCGAGAAAGAATCACATGGTACTCAGATTATATTACATATCAAACCAAATACAGATGAGGAAAATTATGATGAATATTTGGATTCTTTCCGCATTCAGTGTATTGTAAAAAAATATTCAGATTATATTCGTTATCCTATTCAAATGGACGTGGAAAAACCTCGATTGAAAGAAGGAAGCGGAGAGAAACCGGAGTTTGAAACAGTTGTGGAAAAAACAACGTTGAACAGCATGGTTCCTATTTGGAGAAAGCGTAAAAGCGAAGTGACAGACGAAGAATATGAAAGCTTTTACCAAGAAAAATTCTATGATTTTGAAAAACCTTTGCGTATCATTCACAGCAACACAGAAGGTGTCTGCACTTATTCTGCATTATTATTTATCCCTTCCAAAGCGCCTTCTGATTATTATACACGTCAATATGAAACAGGTTTGCAGTTATACGCAAGCGGTGTAATGATTATGGAACGCTGCGAAGACTTACTTCCCGAATATTTTGGGTTTGTGCGTGGCTTGGTGGATTCTCAGGATTTATCATTGAATATTTCGCGTGAAATGCTCCAGCATGACCGTCAATTACAGCTAATTGAAAGTCGTTTGGAAAAGAAAATCAAGTCAGAGTTAGAATCTATGATGAACAATGACAGAGAGACCTATGAAACATTTTTCCAGAACTTTGGTTTACAATTAAAATTTGGTGCATACGCAGATTATGGCGCTCATAAAGAGGTACTGCAAGACTTATTGATGTTCTATTCTTCTTCTGAAAAGAAACTGGTCAGTCTAAAAAGAATATGTGTCCCGTATGAAAGAAGGGCAGGAATCCATTTATTATGCATGCGGTGATAATTTAGCTCGTATTGAAACAATGCCTCAAATTGAATTGTTAAAAGATAAAGGGTTAGAAGTTCTGTATTTAACTGACGATGTGGACGAATTTGTGTTAAAACAATTTCCAATTATGAAAATAAATCTTTTAAAAATATTTCGTCTGATGATTTAAATTTGGAAAGTGAAGAGGAAAAAAAGTCAAACGAAGCGCAAATCGAACAAAATAAAGATTTACTCGATTTTATGAAAGAAAGTTTAAGCGATAAAGTGGCAAAAGTCGTACTGTCTCAGCGTTTGAAATCTCATCCTGTATGTCTGTCTACAGAGGGTGAAATTACATTGGAGATGGAAAAAGTGTTAAATGCAATGCCATCCGGCGGTAATGTAAAAAGCAATTCGTGTTTTGGAAATCAATGCGAACCATCCTATTTTCCAAACGCTTCAAACATTATTTGAACATGATAAAGACAAGTTAAAATCTTATACCAATTTATTATATGGACAAGCTTTGCTTATGGAAGGCATTCCTATTGAAGATCCTGTTACATTTTCAAATCAAATTTGCGATTTAATGAATCCATAAGTTTTTTAATTAAAAAACGATGAACATATTTTATGTGTTCATCGTTTTTTAATGCATATTGTTATGGTAATGCTTATTGAAAAAGATATAACAGTGTTTCTGTTATCATGGAAATCAATAAAATGATAAAAAGGTAGAGATTACGTAAGCAGCACATTTGATAAAGATACAGACGGTTCACTCAGCAAGGAAGAGATAGAATCGGTTACTTATATTTTTGTAAACGGTAAAGGTATTCGCAGTTTGCAAGGTATTGAATATTTTGTTAACTTACAATCGTTATATGCAGAAGTGAATCGAATTCAAACATTGGATGTATCTAAAAAATGTAGATTTGATTACTTTAAATGTAAACAATAATGAGCTAAAAAGTATTCTTTTACCAAATCAAGAAGAAAACAATACATTGGTATATTTGGATGTATTTGCAAATCAGTTGACATCTTTGGATGTAAGTAATTTACATGCACTTACTTTTCTGCATGCAGATGACAACCAACTAACCCATCTGACTTAAGTGAAAATCCACTTACACAAAGCCATGGATTTGTCGCCATGAATAACTATTTGAAAGCATCACACTGCCGAATAATAATGTGGAATATCCATGGACAACATTTTTTGCAAACACAACTATTCCCAAAGAGATAAATCGGTTGGCTACAAAGTTGTTTGGTATACCAATCCTGAAAAAACAGATGTGCTGGATCCGGTTGCAACTCCAACAATCAGATGTACAGGACAAACACTGTATGCTCAATATGTACCAATCACTTATACTGTAGAGTTCCAATCCGGTGGTGGGACAGGCACTATGGAAAACAAATGTTTCAATACGGTACTGCACAAAATTTAAATGCAAATCAATTTGAAAAAGAGCATTATGTATTTGGTGGTTGGAAAAGTACCAATGGAAGAACATTTGATGATCAACAATCTGTACAAAACTTAACAGATACCGATGGTGCAAACCATTATTCTGACTGCTACTTGGAAAGAAAAAGATTATACAGGGGAACCTATAATATTATACTTCACTCTAACAATGGTTCTGACACAACACAGGAAGTTGCAGCTGAATTTGGAGTAAATAAAACCCTTCCTAAAAACACATTTTACAAAAAGACCATTATGATTTCAAGGGATGGAGCAGTTTTCCAAGTAATCATAATGTTATTTATGTCGATGAAGATGTGGTTAAAGTGAATCATCCTGAAGTAATTGGCGGTAATACATTGAATTTATACGCTGTTTGGGACATTCAGAAATATACTGTTGAATTTATAAATGGAAATGAGACTATTACCCAAACAATAGAATATGGCAGCACTGTCCAATTGCCTGAAGCAACAAATAAAGTAGGTTATACATTTACAGGCTGGTATACAGAAAGCGGACAACAGTGGCAGGAAGAGACAATAGTAGACCAAAATACCAAACTTTATGCCAAATATGAACCAATTACTTATTCTATCGAATTTGACGGTAATGGTGCAGATAATGGCAAATGCAATGGACAGCAGTAAATTAGATGTAAAGTATAACGAGCAAGCAACCTTACCTGAAAATTTATTTACGAAAAAATATCATACATTCAAAGGTTGGTCCACTACCCCAAATGGAGAAGTAGCATTTATTGACCAAGCAAATGTTTATGAATTAGCCTTCAATCAAGGTGATGTCGTTCGTCTATATGCTGTTTGGGAAAGAAATCAGGTGGAAGTAACTGTAAAAAGACGGAACCTCATCTCAGGTCATGACTTTGCCTCAAGGAGATAAGTTGACATTAGAAACACCATCTAAAGTTGGTTATATATTTACAGGTTGGCAAGTGAACGAAACAGATGATTTCTGGAATATGGAAGATGCAGTGGAAAGCAGCATGACTTTAACTGCAACCTACAGTCCAATTCAATATACAGTTACATTTGATGGAAACGGTGCGGATAATTTGACTGCAATGGATGGAGATATCATGCAGATGCAGTATGATCAGCTCAAACGATTCCTAAAAAATAAGTTTACAAACAGTACTATACATTTGTTGGTTGGTCTACTGAAAAAATGGAGAAACCGTATATCATGACGGTGCATCTATCAATAATTTAGTCAACACAAATGGAACAGAAGTAAACTATATGCTGTTTGGAAACAAAATACCGTTGATATTACAGTAAACGATGGTGTAAATCCGCAATATACCATTACAGTAGGACAAGGCGATGTACTTACTGACAGTATTACAGTTCCACGTACAGGTTATACTTTTGAAGGCTGGTATACAGATAAGCTTCTTTTGCAGAAGATACCAAATGGAATTCACAAGCCCCGCTGGTAGCACCGGTAACATTGTATGCAAAATGGTCTATCAACGAATATACCATTCAGTTCTCTAATACAGAATTTACCCCAATCACATTTACCGTAGAAGACTCTGTTGTGCTAAACAATCCATATAAACAGGATATGACTTTGTAGAGTGGAGAGATGAAAATAATCAGGTTATACCGCCCACGATAGAGAATACGGCCAGAAATATGACACTGACAGCTGTTTGGAAGAAAATAGATGATTTAAACCCTGTTATTTCCGGTTCTGATACGCAAAATGTTTTGGTAGGTATGACAGCACAAGACAAAAAAACGAAAGCGGAACAAGTCGTACAGTCTGCAATTGATACGATTGGAACATATCCCGGTAATCCCGCTGAACTTGTTCAAAAAATAAAAGATGAGATTGCTTTGGGAAATGTGTTATCAGGGCAAATTGCAATCACTGCTCTAAATGAGCAAAGTGTTTCACCAGCAGATATGGTCTTGATTCACGATATGCTCCATCAGTTAAATGACAGTAATTATCAATTCACAATTGGACATCTTATGGATATCAGTATTTTGGTACGTTCCAATTCTACTGTAGTGGGTTCATTATCTGCATTACCTGAACCTGTAAAATTCAGCATTGCAGTTCCGGAACAAATGCAAAACTCCGGCAGAGTGTTTAAAGTGCTAAGACTTCATGACAATCATATTTTCTGTGATTGATTCTGAATATAGCAATGGTATTGTAGCATTTGAAACGGATGAATTTTCTACTTATGCTTTGGTATATGGAGATATGAAGGCAGAAAATCAAATGAATACAGATAGCAATCATGCGCAAAACAGTGGTTCCAATGAGATGCGGCATAACGTACAAACCGGAGATAATACGTATTTGAGTATTACATTGTTATCAGTTTTGCTTGCTTTTTCTTTGACCTTAGTGATTGTATTGGTAAGTAAGAAAAAGCATAAAAAGATGAATAATTTAAGGTATCTTGATAGATACACGCAGTAAAAAAATCTCCTGTGCAGCAGGGAGATTTTTGTTTGCGTTCAGAATTGAAAAGAAGTGTTAAATAGTAGGATTCTCTATTTATCATTCTATGATATAAATATTCGTATTCATATTTATATACAATATTTGAAAATATACTCTTCTAACAATGTTAATTTAAAAGCATTGTTAGGACCTGATTGTAATTTGAAATACCAAACAACAAATGGATATGATATAATTTATAAAAAGGTGGTGTTAACTTTGGATAAGATAAAGTATTCAAACAAATGGTTCAAAATGCTAAGAGAATTGTATTTTTTGGAGGTGCAGGTGTCAGTACGGAAAGCGGTATACCGGATTTTCGCAGTGAGGATGGATTATATCACTTAAAATATCCGTATCCCCGGAAGAAATTCTCAGCCATCACTTTTTATGGAACATACAAAAGAATTCTATCATTTTATAAAGAAAAAGTTCTTTGGCTGGATGTAAAGCCAAATATTACCCATTCAAACTGGCGCAGTGGGAAGAAGAGGGAAAATTATCCTGTATTGTTACGCAAAATATTGATGGACTTCACCAACTGGCAGGAAGTAAACGTGTACTGGAGCTGCATGGCTCTATTTACAGGAACTATTGTATGAAGTGTGGAACGTTCTATGATGTTCATACGATAAAAGATAGTTATGGCATTCCTATTTGCAGCTGTGGCGGGATGATAAAAAACCTGATGTAGTTCTTTATGAAGAAGCACTGGATGAAATGGTGATAAAACAAAGTATTTCGCAAATTCAGCAGGCAGATTTGTTAATTGTAGGGGAACTTCTCTGGCGGTTTATCCTGCAGCAAGTTTTATACAATATTTTGTGGAGAGCGCTTGGTCATGATTAACCGTTCTGCAACTTCTTTGGATATAAAAGCAGATTTGGTATTACAAAGAAAATTTAGGAGACATATTTTCTCAAATATAAAAAAGAGATGTTCAGAAAATACTACTTGAACATCTCTTTTTATTTATTTTACATTTTCGTTTAGAATATTAACCATGGTATCTGCATCTTCAGAGAAGAATAAGTAAACGTAGTTGCCTTTTTTTAGCAACAGGACTCTTTTGTATTACAGTTGCATATCCTTCTGGATTATAGTTTTTTTGCTTCATTCATTCTTTGTGTTTGACGAGCTTTCATTTTGTTTAAAATTCGGTCTGCACTCTCGTTGTTTTTTGCCTCAATAATCAGAAATTCATCGGTACGCAAACCGGTTGAATCAATTTCTCCGGCAAATGCAGTAACATCATTTAAATCGATGCCGTACATGGAAGAAATATCAGATTCGCTTAATGGCTGCATATCTGTTAAAGTAACAGATTCTTTAATTTTAGCAGCAATATCTTCAGGGGAAGCATTTGCAGTGGCAGTTACGGAACTGTCGGTCGTTTGGCTGCCTGAAGAAGTAGCACCCCCCGGAGCAACCGATGAATGCAGCAGAAAGTGCAAGCGCTGCTAAAATGATAGGAACAGATTTTTTAAATTTCATAATCCATCAACACTCCTTTTAAAATATATAAATTTGGTTATGATACATGTGTACGTAAATAATCAATCCAGACTTTTACAGCCCTCATCAGTGAAGTGTACCCCCCATGTTGTCAGGGTCACTGCAATATTCGCGTTTTAAATTTCCTTCATCGTCTTTCATGACAGACGCAACGTCTAAATAAATATATCCATTTTGTTCACACATGGCTTGTAGACCTGTATTGTAAATATTCAGATTTTCATTTGTTAAAGACCGGTTTGTGCAGTACCGACGATTGGCGTCATTGATTGCACATAGATGGTTGTGTCCGGATTCTTTTCTTTTATTTGCGCCAATACGGTTTCCATGTTTTCACGGCACCGTCGTTTCCGTAAACCGCAATGTCGTTCATACCAAGCATGATAAATACTTTTTGGCACCCATTGCTTCAATGGCATCGGCCAAATACATTTCAGTTCCGTTATAGCTTGGATGTACGGAATTATCTGAACCCAATTCTTTTAGTTCATTTCCGGTACCATAACTTCCTGGTGTTAAAAATTGCGCAGTTCCCATAAAAGCATTGTCATTTTTCGTTGTGCGCTTACATATAAATTTAGTTTTTAAAGAAACGAGTCGCCGACAAACACAGCATCATCGAAAAAGTGTAAAGGTACTTCTCCGTTTACGGTTGAGACTGCAGAAGATTCGTTAGTAATACTGGCTATCGTGCTAGCGTTATTAGAATCGCCGCTTCCGCATGCAGTAAGAGAAAGTAATGCTGCGGCCAAAGCGGTTGGTAATAAAATTTTACCATAAAGTTTCTTTTTTGATTCATATAGCTCATCCCTTATGCAATTGTTTCGATTTTGAATTGATTATTTTATTCACTTTAACTAGTATAGCACATCTTGCAAAGCGAAACAATTACAAATCATGACAATCGGTTCGTATCTGTGCAACCGTATGGGAAGTCCGTATATTAGTGCGGTTATGGAGCACAATAGTATTGTTGCTATGGCAGTAAAAATATCAATCAATTAAGATGAGGTGTATGACTATGACAGGTCTAAAGTGCAATGTTACATCTTGTGCAAGCAATGCTCAGTATCAATGTTGCCGTCCTGATATACAAGTTGCAGGTTTGGATGCAGAAGATTGTTGTGAGACATGTTGCGCTTCTTTTGAAAATAAAAGTGCTGCAAAAATAATGCAATACGTCATGATGTACCAAATCATGCATTGCAGGTAAACTGTAATGTATTTACTTGTGTACACTACAGCGATGGACTGTGTGAGGCAGACAGCATTTGTGTAGACAGTGAGAACCAAGAGACAAAAGATAAAAATCAAACATTATGTGAAACTTTCCGTAAAAAAAGATTGTGGCTGCCCTGTATAATTACGATTAAAAAATATCCCTGTCAGTTACTAACTGACAGGGGATATTGCTATTATTATTTCTTTTCTTTTATTTGACGTAAATTAGGGTCTTTCATAACATATTTTCGTATTGGATAAGCAATTGCATAAGATGTAATTGCAGCAACTACAGCTTCAGGAATACCGTTGGTAAGTATGGTTAGACCAATGGCTCCCAGCAGAGCTTCATAAGCAATTCCCAAAGCAGATGCGTAGCTCTGCCCAAAAATAGGTAAATACCGCCTAATACCAAAAACGTATTGGTAAGGCTGGCTAAAAATACCGGAAAGACTATAAGTGAAAATAGAAAATTTGTAATGCAATAGCTTTGCAAACCCTTTTGCACTTACAGCTGCAACAACACCTGTTAAAATACGGAAAATAAAACAGATGACAAGGCTCCAACCGTTGCCGTGAATATCTCCAATGGAGACAAACGGTGTAAAACAAATGCAGTTGGTCCGGGCGAGATGAAAGTCCATACAATAAAGCTAAATAATCCTGCAAAAATCCCATAGCTGCGCCGGCTCCCACACCAAGTAAAATACCGGTAAGGATAACAGGAATCATAGCCAATGTTGCTACCATAGGTCCTATTGGGATTGAACCCAAAGGTGTGAAGCACATGATGACTTCCAGTGCCAGTAAGATGGAGAATTGCACCATCTTAATTAAGGCGTTTCGTTCATAAAAATTCCTCCTTGCTGCTGCTCTTTTTAGATGCAGCGCATTTCATATTTATATGAAAACAAAAACTGTTTTATCTGGCGATAAGCAGTTTTCGCTCATATCGATAAGGAAATACTGCTTATTTTTGTATGTTTTGTGTGTACTTTATTTTTGATAAATCATACGTAGTCCATCTAACAACAGATGCTCGCTTAATTCCAACTTTCTTTTACAAACAGGTATGATAATGTCGGCTAAACCGCCGGTTGCTACAAGTGTTGCCGGCTGACCCAATTCTTCTTCAATGCGGTCTGCTATGCCGTCTATCATAGCAGCTGTACCGTAAATAGCACCGGATTGCATAGAGTGAATGGTATTGGTGCCGATGACTGTTTTGGGTTTTCAATATTAATATGGGGAGTAATGCAGTTTTGTTTGCAAGTGCTTCCAGTGTAATGGAAACGCCTGCGCATATTGTGCCGCCTAAAAAAGTAACCTTTTTCATCAATAACGCTGATGGTGGTTGCAGTGCCAAGGTCAAAAATGATGCAAGGTAACGGATACTTTGCAACAGCGGCTACTGCACCGGCTACCAAATCGGCTCCTAATTGAGCGGGATTATCAATTCTGATATTTAGCCCGGTTTTGATTCCGGGACCCAATAACATAGGTGTAATGCCGGTTACTTTTATAAATGCTTGTTTCATCGTATCACTTAATTCCGGCACAACGGAACAGATGATAACGTCTTGGATGGAATGCTCCTCAATATGATACAGGGATAACAGCTGGCTGATTGCCATGGCGTATTGGTCGTCTGTTTTACGATGTTCCGTTAAAAAACGAGCGATAAATGAAGGCGTTTGCGCAACGGATTTATCTTTTATTTGAAATCCTCCAATAATGATATGAGTATTGCCAATGTCTACGGTAAGCAACATATCGTTTTCCTCCCGATAGGGTTGTATTCTTTTCAGGTTATTATAGCATAGAAAAAATTGCTGTGCAATTTTAACATATAAAAGGTTACAACGTTCTTACCAATCGTCAAAATTTAGAATTTTGATACGATTGCAAGGTTGTTATAGCATAGAAAAACGCTTTGCAGTTTACAGGAGATATTTTCTACAGTATTCCTGCTAACAGATATATTTTTTATTTTTCTTTGTTATAGGGATAACATATGATAAATGGCTTTTTAAATTTCTGTCAGATAAATGTGAAAAATATTTTTAGCAATATTCATAAATTTTGATTATGTACTTGCTGCAAAAATAAGAATCACATTACACGAGTATGTTTCATGGAATAAAAATCAGCTCCGTATTTATACGGAGCTGATTTTTTATTTGATATATAGAAAGTGTCTCATAAGCGATATTAATTTTTCTTAGGTCTTATCATACTCTTACATCCCCAATAGGTTGCTAAGAAATAACCACCGTATACCACTAACATAATGCCTGCTGTTACTAAGGACATTGTCAGAATACTTGTACCTGAACCAAACATCTGTACCATGGTACTAGAGAATTTAATACCTACCACGGTATGGACAATTGCAAGCAGTAAAGGCATAGCAAAATAAATTGCAATTTGTGTAAAGAGTGCATGATGAATCATTTTTGGATCTGCACCTAATTTTCTAAGAAGATTATAGCGTACTGTATTATCAGATGCTTCTGCAAGCTGCCGTAATGCAAGGATAGCTACGCACGTAATTAAGAAAATTAAGCCAATATAAATTGCAATAAAGGATACAATGACGCTGGTTCCTACATTACTTTGATAAACGCCTTCTTTATCAATAATCGAGTAGCCATAACTTTCGTTATTCGTTCCATTGTTTTGAATGTTTTTCTATAATACTGTTTTGAAAGGCTTCTGTAGCTCCTGAGCATAATCGCTGTCGCTTTGTCGGTACAGTACATTTAGTATATGCTTATTAGAGTCAATCCATTGAGTGCGGAATCAGGCAATACGATGGTTCCGGAGTCTATCAATGAATAATCTGTAGACAAAGTTTCTTGTAATAGTTTATGGATTCCCAACTGATATTCTTTACCGTTGAAAGTGATGGATTGATTATTTTCCATGTGATAGTACGGTTCTACCAAATAACTGTTACAGTTGATAGCAATTCATTGTCTCCAAGTGAAATTGGTTCTTTTCCTTGAGATTCCAAAACGCGGTTGTAATCTGAGAGAGAAACTGCTCTCATTGGAGAATTTTTGTGCTGTAGAGGGAACATCAGGTAATACATTTGGCAAGTCAGACATGGTAAGCAAGTTATTATATAGTGCTATTTCAAAATAATTTTTGGAATACAAGTCTAATTGACTTTGTAACTGGAAAGTTTCCGTTACTTTTTTATTTTCCCGTAGGTTGTGTTTGTGTGTCACTTTGGTAGATAGATTTGGTAATAGAGATATCATAAGGAGCAGCTGATTTTACTGCCTGGGAAGAAGCGTGCGCAATACTGATACCCGCAGAAAACGTTACCATGGTCACAAACAGCATTAAGCAAATAAGGCCGATTGAAATAAATGCAGTATTAATTTTAGAACTGATTTGTCTGAAAATAAACATATTCAGACCTTTGTAGTAAAGTTTTTTATTTGCTTTGATGACTCGCAACAAAATACCTGAAAGAGAGAAGAAAAACAGCAGAGTACCTACGCAGCCGAGAATAATACAGGTTAAAAGCATTCCTCCGCTTTCCCAACCTCTTGTTAAAACCAAATAGTATGCAGCGGCAAAACAAGCGATGGATACGATAAATGCTATAATTGAAATCAGATGTTTCTAACTTTGAATGATTCATTTTTTCGGCTTGCTTGAAGCAAGGTAATCAATTTGTATTTTTGAGATAGAAATGGTATTAAATATCATTACAATGAGAAAATAATACCAAAATATAAAAGCGTCTTATAAAATGCGCTCAATGAAAAGGTGAATTGGAAAGAAGATAAATCCATTTCGAAAATACCTGCTGTAATTGCAGATAATCCTTGTGAAGCAAAAATACCTACCGCTAATCCAATTCCCAATGAGAAGATACCAATTAGCAAAGTCTCTATAATTAAGATACGTGAAATTTTTCCTTTATCCATGCCTAACAGCATGTAAATGCCCAATTCTTTTTGCGTCGTTTCATTAAGAAGCGGTTGGAGTAGACAACCAAAAGCCCAAGATAAAGGAAATAAAAATGGATACATAGCCAATGGCGGAAGTCAACAGCTGAATAATCTCTCTCTGATTTGAATTCAAGGAAGTCATCGCCTGTTGAGAATCCATGGAGTTAAATACGTAGAACAGACATACGCCAAACGTAAGCGTTAAAAAATAAATTGCATAGTCGCGTAAACTGCGTCTGACATTGTGAATGGCAAGCTTAAAAAAACATTAGGTGTCACCTCCCTAATAGTGTGACAACCGATATGATTTTATCAAAAAAATTCTTTTCGAGTGCTGTTTCCACGAATCAATTCATTGAATATTTTACCGTCTTTAATAAATAAAATGCGGTGACAATAGCTGGCTGTAAAAACATCATGCGTTACCATTAAAATAGTAGCGGATAAGTCATGATTTAATGTTTCAAAGCTTTCCAGCAGCATACGAGCTGACTTGGAATCCAAAGCGCCGGTCGGTTCATCCGCCAAAATTAAAGAAGGCTGTGTAATAATTGCTCTTGCGCAGGCTACCCTTTGTTTTGACCTCCCGGATAATTGATAAAGGATATTTTTTAATATTTCTGAAATTCACAATGCTTTGGCCACATAGTTTACTTTGGCTTCAATTTGTTTTACGGGAGTTTTGATAATGGTCAAAGCCAGAGCGATATTTTCGTATGCTGTTAAGGTATCCAGCAGATTAAAATCTTGAAATACAAAACCAAGCTGTTCTCTTCGAAAGGCTGAAAGCTGTTTTGATTTCATGGTGGTGATATTTTACCATCTACATAAATATGTCCTGAAATAACGGTGTCAATGGTGGAGATACAATTGAGCAAGGTGGTTTTACCGCTGCCCGAAGCGCCCATGATTCCAACAAATTCTCCTTTATTGACAGAGAAACTGATGTTATCTACGGCTTTGGTCACCATACCTTTGTTGCCGTAGTATTTTTCTATATTACT
>VOFH01003400.1_pt1 | contig 59839 bp, 60 predicted proteins | sample 5384091 | NCBI WGS metagenome assembly VOFH01 (sample SAMN12384727, study PRJNA508395) | human gut metagenome | isolation source: healthy gut G | host: Homo sapiens | reverse complement strand
ATCGACCTTCATGCCGTCGATAGCGGCCTCAAGCGATGGACTCGTCGATGTCCGCCAGTCGCCACCGTCCGAACAACGCGCCGGCGGCTTCGATGGCCTGGCCGGTGGCTTCACTCGCCATGCACGAAGCTGGTGACCTCCATGCAGTGCGCTGGTACGCACGCGCGCCCGGATTGGTCTTGCTTTCCTTGATAAGTCGCTCGATTTCGGCCTTTTGGCAGAAGGTGAACGCCTTGAGCAGGTTCTCCATCTCGCTGTCGGGACGGTTGAACCAGAACTGGTAGAACTTGTATGGGCTGAGCATCATGCCATCCAACCAGACGGCGTTGCCTTCGGACTTGCCGAACTTTTTTTGCCCTGCGCGTCGGTGATGATCGGGCTGGTGAACACGTTCACGTCCACGCCGCACCTTGCGGGATCAGATCCAGACCGGAGGTGAGGTTGCCCCACTGGTCGGAGCCACCGACTCCAGCACGCAATGGTACTCGTCGAACAGGTGCAGGAAGTCGTTGCCCTGCAGCACCTTGGTAGCTGAACTCGGTGAAGGAGATGCCTTCCTCGGAGTTGAGGCGACGGGCCACGGTGTCATTGGCGAGCATCGTGCCCATACGGAAGTTCTTGCCGACGTCACGCAGGAAGTCGATGACGTTCATCGAAGCGGTCCAATCGTAGTTGGACACGAAACGCACCGGATTGCTGCCTTCGGTCTCGAGGATGCCGCCGATCTGCTTCTTCAGACATCGGCCCAGCCGGCCACGACGTCCTTCGGGTTGAGCGTGCGTTCGCCCGACTGGCGCGGATCTCCGATCAGGCCGGTGGCGCCGCCGACCAACGCGATCGGATGGTGTCCTGCGGCCTGCAGGTGGCGCATGTTGATGAAGCTGAACGAGGTTGCCGATGTGCAGGGAGGCGGCGGTCGGATCGAAGCCGCAATAATGGTGATGGGCTCTCCGTTCAACGCTTCGGCGAGTCGATCCCTGTCAGTGGACTGGGAAATCAACCCGCGCCATTCCAGTTCATCGAGGACGGAATCGAAACCGGCCTCCTTTGAAATCGATGACGTGAGCCATAACTGTGCTTTCTCCCTATCAGTCTGTGGGACATTACCGCGTTTTACACCCTACAGTTTCGCGAAGACAGACAGCCGCGTGTGCTGTTTTTCATGTTTTTATCAAAGCGATCACGGAACATGCCGGTTAAAATCGAAAATGGAATCACCGACGAGAAAGAAGGGGAGGCCTGCATGGATCATAAAGGCATGAAGGCCAATGCAAGGCAAGCCTATAAGAGACACTATTGGATGATAGTCGTCATCTGCCTGTTCGCTTCGGTGTTCGGTGTCGCCTACAGTTCGTCGACATGGTCGGTGAACGCCAGTTCCCCGTCCGCAACCGTGCAGGGAGGATGGCACAGCGCAATCCGACAACTGCCGAAAGTGTTGGAGAACCTGCTTGTCGGCGATGAAAGCCAGGCACGCAGGCAAGTGGAGCACAATCAGGAGCAGATCGTGCAAAACGACACCAATGCCATGATGGGGCGTAAACGCGGCGTGTTCGCGTCTCTGCTCAACTCGTTCTCATCGGGTTCGGTCATTCTGTCGATGGCCGATGCGGCCAATTCCATCGTGCATAATGACGCGTCGCCGTGGCCCGTACCACCCGTCGTATCCCTGGCCGTTTTACCTTTTCGTATGGCTGTTCGTCCAGCAGACATACCGGGTGGTCATGATGCGCATGCTGCTTGAGGGGCGGACCTACGACAAACTTCCCGTGAGCCGTTTCCTCTACCCGATCACCACGCGCAAATGGTTGTCGATGGCGAAGGTGATGCTGCTCGAGAACGTGTTCCTGTTCCTGTGGACGTTCACCATCATCGGCGCGTTCATCAAACCGTATTCCTACCGTATGGTGCCCTCATCGTCGCCGAAAATCCGAATATCGGGGCACGGGAGGCCATCAGCCTGTCAGGCGCATGATGAAGGGTCACAAGTGGGAGTGTTTCGTGGCCGACCTGTCGTTCCTTGGCTGGTGGCTGCTCAATCTGTTCACGCTCAGCTTGAGCGGCATCTTCTATTCCAACGGCTATAACGCGGCGTTTTTCGTCGAATATTACGTGCATGTGCGCGGATTGTCCAAGTTCGGGATTGGAGGAAGCGAGCTGCTCAGCGACGAATACCTGTACAGCAAGGCCTCCGCTGAGACATTGCATGCCGCGTATGGTGATGTTGCCGAAACGGTGGAGCAGTTGTCCAGCAATCTTGTTCCAGTGGACAAGCCAAACGGTTTCGTCCGGGTTCCTGTCCGAATGGTTGGGCGTGCGTATCCTGCATGCGCGGTCGGTGACCAAGTATGAGGGAGTATCGCGAGCAACTGCACCAGATCGATACCGGCAGGGGAGATTCTGGACGGCGCTATCTATCCTGGTCGTCTGGCTCCGGCGCCGATGGCGTTCCGGTTCCGCGAATCCCGCACCGTCAGCTCCGATCGCAGCTATTCGTTGGTCAATCTGGTCATGATGTTCTTCATCTTCTGTTTCGTGGGATGGGTATGGGAGGTGAGCCTCGCCTTCATTTCCGAAGGAACGTTCGTGAATCGTGGCACGCTGCATGGGCCATGGCTGCCGATCTATGGCACCGGCGGAGTGATTATCCTTATTCTGCTGAAGAAGTTGAGGAAGAAGCCCTTGTTCGAGTTCCTGGCCGCCATGGTCTTGTGTGGCGGGTTGGAGTACTTCTCGTCCTGGTATCTGGAGAAGACCCACGGAGGACAACGCTGGTGGGATTACACCGGTTATTTTCTCAATCTCAATGGTCGTATCTGTGCCGAGGGTCTGCTGACGTTTGGTTTGGGACGGTTTTGGCGATCGTGTATCTGCTGGCTCCTGCATTGGACAACTTGCTGAGTCGTATCGATACAAGAAAGCTCACCGTTGTCGGCCGTCGTGCTTCTGGCGTTCTACTGTGTGGACCAGGCGTATTCGGCGCAGCATCCGAACATTGGTGCCGGCATCACCGATTACAAAGGGTCGGCCACATCGCAAGTATCGTAGCCCCGCAGCATATCCGATGTGATGCGCGTAGCAAAGGGATTTTTTGCCCGTCGGCGTGCGCAACGCAGGTTGGCGGGGCAAATCGTTTTGGACACATGCTATACGACACGTGTGGCCGGTGGAAACTTACTTTCGGCGCAGCATCTCACGCACGGTTTCCATGATCTTGCTGTATTTGGTGGAGTCCGTGGAACGCATGCGTGGGAAGGAGCGGATCATACGACGTTGCTGCCAATTCAACGCGGAAGAGACAAGCTGACGCATATTGGCAACACGTTCCTGCGACGATTCCGACAAATCATGCATCTTCTCGCGGAATTCCTCTTTGCCCCACTGCCAGGAGTCTCCGGCCTTCTCCGCACGCTCCTGCACCGCTTCGCTGAATTTGGCGAGACGCTCGGACAGGCCGACGATGCCCACCACGGTGACGATGGTGTCGATGATAACGACGATGGCGGCGACCGCGCATATCACGTGCACGGCAAGCAGCGGAATCATGGCGGTGAGCCGTTCGACCTGCGGCTGGACCACATCGATGATCAATACTCCGCCGAATCCGAATACGATTGCGCCGAGCAGACAGATGCGGCCTTGGATGTTGAATCGGTAATGGCTGTAATCCCACCATCTGGCGTGGAACAGCTTTTCCATGCCCCAGAGGTGATGTATTCGAGTATGCTCGCGCCGAATGAGGAGATAAGGAAAATCTCGATGGGATTCGTGAAGTCATGCAACAGCACGATCGCAAGCACCGCGCCGCATCCGTAAATTGGGCACAACGGCCCGTTAAGGAAACCACGGTTGACCATCGACGTTCCTGAAACGGACGAGAACCGACTCGTACACCCATCCGATGAAAGCGTATAACAGGAAACCAAAGGAACAAATATTCGAGTGTGAGCGCCACAGCCATCAGCTCCTGTCCGTCCGGTTGTTCGGATGCGGGTTTGTCGAAACGATCGAAAGAGAGCGTTTCCTTTCGTGGCGCTGATTTTGTCGGCCGCGGTGACAAGGTATCCTTCGATGTACTTCGGCGGATAGGGAGTCAATGGGAACATGTGATGTTCGATGCTGTCCTTCGATCTGGTTGAGTTTGAAATCCCGTATGGCGTTGCGCATGGCCGTTTCACCATGTGTGAATCCGTGTAGCCGATGGGTGCCGTTGTCCCAGTCATGCCAATCGTAAAGGAAGTAATCATGGAGCAAAGCGGCGCGAATCAACGAACGTAGATCAACCCTATTCCACAGGTGCAGTCTGTCTGCCAGCCAGACGGACAGGCAAGCCACACGAATGGAATGGGCGAATGTGGTGACCACGCCATGCTGGTAGCAGACCCTTTCGATGGCCATGTGGTCATGTTCCAGAATCTCCCGGCCGTGCGCGTAGACCAGCCGTCGTATCTGCGTGCGCGTCAACAGCACCGCTTTTTGCTCCTTGCTTAATAGGGATTACTTGAGCAGGGATTCGGGCGACTTGTATGCGGAACCGTCGGACACGGAGTTGGCGAAGGCGCGTAGCTGCTCGATGGTGGTCTTGGCGGAAACGATCTGTTCGCGCACGCGCAGCGGGAGGTGCCTCCCCTTGCCGTTGCGGGCGGAGACGGAGCCTTCGGTGGACAGCACTTCACGCACCTGCGGGCCTTGTCCGCCGGCAGGAAGTCCTTGAACACGTTGATGAAGTCCTCGTCGGTCAAATCCCACAGCTCCTGGCCGCGGTCTTCGGCAATCTTGACGCATGCGCCGGAAAGCTCGTGCGCGTGACGGAACGGCACACCGTTCTTGACGAGCCATTCGGCGATGTCGGTGGCGAGGGCGAAACCGGTCGGGGCTTCGGCTTCGAGGCGTTCCTTGTCGAAGACCATGGTGGCGACCATGCCGGTGAATGCCGGCAGCAGCACTTCAAGCGTGTCCACTTGGTCGAATACGGCTTCCTTGTCTTCCTGCAGGTCGCGCGCGTAGGCTGTCGGCAGGCCTTTCAAGGTGGCGAGCAGGCCAGTCAGGTCGCCGATGAGTCGTCCGGACTTGCCGCGAGTGAGTTCGGCGATGTCCGGATTCTTCTTCTGCGGCATGATGGACGAGCCGGTGGAGTAGGCGTCATCAAGACGCACGAACGCGAATTCCTGGGTGTTCCAGATGATGATCTCTTCGGACAGGCGGCTCAGATCGACACCGGTCATGGCGGCGATGAAGGCGAATTCGGCGACCAGATCACGGCTGGCGGTGCCGTCGATGGAGTTGGCGGTCACCTTGGAGAAGCCCAGCTCACGGGCCACAGCCACCGGTTCGAGGCCAAGGGTGTTGCCGGCGAGGGCACCGGAGCCGTACGGGCTGGCGTCGATGCGCTTATCCCAATCGGCTAGACGTTCCACGTCACGCAGCAGCGGCCACACGTGGGCCATGAGCTGGTGGGCAAGCAGAACTGGCTGGGCGTGCTGCATATGCGTACGTCCCGGCATGACGGTGCGACCGGCTTTTTCGGACTGCTCGATCAGTGTTGCGGCGAGACCGAGCAGCATTTTGGCGATGATGCGGCTGTGGCGGCGCAGCCACATGCGGATGAGCGCGGCGATCTGATCGTTGCGGGAACGGCCGGCGCGGAGCTTGCCGCCGAGTTCGTCACCTGCGATTTGAAGCAGGCCGCGTTCGAGTGCAGTGGCCTCGTCCTCGTCATCCTCGATCGGAGCGAATGCTCCGGAATCCACGCGGCGCTGCAGCTCGTCAAGGGCGTCTTCCATGCGCTGCAGCTCATCGGCGGTCAGCAGTCCGGCGCGGCCCAGTGCACGGGCATGGGCGCGCGAACCGGCGATATCGTCATCGGCGAGTCGCCAGTCGAATTGGGTGGACTTGCTCAGCCGTGCGAGTTCCGGCGACGGACCAGACTTGAAACGGCCGCCCCACAGGGCAAGATGCTCACCATTAGTAGTGCTCTCGGTCATTGTTTTTCCAAATCTCCTTGCAGATATGACTGAGGGAGAGCTTACCAGTCAGGATGGTCCCGACGGTACGCTCTCCCCCATTATCAAGACGATTCACAACGTGAATCCGGATGATGCTTACTCGACGCTGTTCTCCGGGACCTCGATGCCGTTGCCGAACTTGACGTCGCGGGCTGCGGCCACGCGGCTCGGCAGACCATAGATGTCGATGAAGCCGTTGGAGGACTTCTGGTCGAAGCTGTCGCCGGAATCGTAGGTGGCCAGGTTGTAGTCGTACAGCGAGCTGTCGGAGCGACGGCCGGTCACGACGGCGCGGCCACCGTGCAGAACCATGCGAATCTCGCCGGAGACGTACTTCTGGGTGTCTTCGATGAAGGCGTTCAGGGACTGGGTTGCCGGGGAGAACCACTGCGCGTCGTAGACCAGTTCGGCCCAGCGCTTGTCGATGTCGCGCTTGATGCGGTGCTGCTCGCGTTCGAGGCAGCAGTTCTCGAGTTCCTGGTGGGCGGTGATCAGCGCCACTGCGCCCGGAGCCTCGTACAGCTCGCGGGACTTGATGCCTACCAGACGATCCTCAATCAAATCGATACGGCCGATGCCCTGCGCGCCTGCACGACGGTTCATCTCTTCGATGGCCTGCAGCGGAGTGACGTCATGACCGTCGATCTTGACCGGGACGCCCTGCTTGAATTCGATGACGACCTCATCCTCGACCGGTGGGAACGCCGGATCGTCGGTGTAGGAGTAGCAGTCCTTGGTCGGACCGTTCCACGGATCCTCGAGGAAACCGGTCTCGATGGCGCGGCCCCACACGTTCTGGTCGATGGAGAACGGGCTCTTCTCGGTCTGCACGATCGGCAGCTTGTGTTCCTTGGCGAAGGCGATCTCGACGTCGCGGGTCAGAGACAGGTCGCGAATCGGGCTGATGGCCTTCAGCGTCCCGGGTCGATGGAGGCGATGGAGACCTCGAAACGAACCTGATCGTTGCCCTTGCCGGTGCAGCCGTGGAAATGGTGTCAGCGCCGAACTGGTGGGCGGCACGGACGAGATGCTTGGAAATCAGCGGACGGGAGATGGCGGAGATCAGCGGGTACACGCCTTCGTACATGGCGTTGGCCTTCAGGGCCTTCATGCAATATTCGTTGGCGAACTCGTCACGGGCATCGACCACGTAGGATTCGACCGCTCCGCATGCCAGCGCGCGCTGCTTGATGGTTTCGAGGCTTTCGCCGCCCTGGCCGACGTCGAGGGACACGGCCACAACATCCTTGCCGGTGCGTTCCTTCAGATACGAAATGGCGACGGAGGTGTCAAGACCACCGGAGTACGCCAGGACGAGACGATTCTGATCGCTCATGGTTTCCCTTTCTAACATCCAACGTTATTCATCAGTATATGCACAGCTCTGTATATTTATGCATATTTGGTGCGTCGTGTCCACTATATGGCTATTCACGCTTTGGAAGCGACATCAAGCAGCCATTGCGCACGCCGTTTGGCGACATCATCCTCGGAGCAGATAACCATGACCGTGTCATCTCCGGCGATGGTGCCAAGCACGCCTTCGATGGGCTGCTTATCGATGACGCTGGCCACATATTGCGCGGCGCCGGATGGCGTGTGCACGACCACGAGATTACGTGCCGCGGCCACGGATGTGACCAGTCCGGACAGTACCCGGCTAATCTGCTGCTCGGTTTTGGCGTCCGGGTTAGAAGCCGGATGTTCATCAATGTTCTGTTTGCCGACGGCGTAGGCCACGGTTCCATCGGTAAGACGGGTCTTCGTGGCGTGAATCTCATCGAGATCACGGCTCAGCGTGGCCTGCGTCACCTCGATGCCCTGGTCGGCGAGAATCTGCGACAGTTGCGATTGCGAGGTGACGATACGCGTCAGCAGCGCCTGCTCAATGGCGCTCAGTCGAGCGGTTCGTGTGGCAGGACGCTGCAACGCGGGAGTGTGGTCAGTCATCAGACCAGCAGGCTTTCATCGCCACGGGCCTTGCCGGCCAACCAGGTCAGCAACGCCTTCTGGGCGTGCAGACGGTTGCCTGCCTCATCCCAAACCACGGACTGAGGGACCATCGATAACTTCGGCGGTGACCTCCTTGCCGCGATATGCAGGCAGGCAGTGCTGGAAGATGGCGTCGTCCCTTGGCCTTGGCCATGAGTTCGGCGTTCACCTGGTAATCCCAGAACGGCTTGGAACGGACAGCGTATTCCGCTTCCTCGCCCATGGAGACCCACGTGTCGGTGAAGACGCAATCGGCTCCGGCAACAGCCTCATTCGGATCAGTAGTGACGAGGATGGAGCCGCCGGTCTCAGAGGCAATCGCTTCGGCATCGGCAACGATCTGCGGATCCGGCAGGTATCCGTACGGTCCTGCCACACGCACGTTCATGCCCGCCACGGCACCGCCGAGCAGGTAGGAGTTGGCCATGTTGTTGGCCGCGTCACCGAGGTAGGCGATGGTCTGGTTCTTCAGGTTGTCGACGCCGCCTCGGTGCTCGGCGATGGTCTGGAAGTCAGCAAGAATCTGGCACGGATGGAAGTCGTCGGTCAGGGCGTTGACCACCGGATGGGTGGAGTACTTGGCCATTTCCTCGACGCGGTCCTGGCCAAAGGTGCGCCACACCACGCCGTAGGCCATGCGGTCAAGCACGCGAGCCGTGTCGGACACCGGTTCGCCACGGCCCAGCTGGGAGCCGGACTTGTCAATGACCAGCGGATAGCCACCGAGTTCGGCCACGCCAATGGAGAAGCTGGAGCGGGTACGGGTACTGGGCTTGTCGAAAATCACGGCGATGCCCTGCGGGCCAGCGAACGGCTGGTGATAGAAACGGTTCTTGTGGAACTTGATGGCCAGTTCCAGCACCTGCTTCTGTTCTTCGTGGTTCAGATCGTCATCGCGCAGCATATGGCGCAGTTCAGGGGTTGCCATTGGTATAGAGGCTCCTTTCAAATTCTTCGGGTTCGTCCGAGATCAGTCGTTAGGCAGGTCGGACGGAATCTTGGCGAGATGGACACCGCTTGATCGACGTCCTGAGCAGTGATGACCAGCGGCGGGGCGAGACGCAACGCATTCGGAGCCACCGCATTGACGATGAGACCGTGTTCCAAAGCCCAGTTCATGGCCGCATGCGAGCAGGGGTGGGCAAGTTCGATGGCGTCGAGCAGGCCACGGCCACGCACGGAGACGAATAGCGGATTACCGCAGGAGGCGATACCGTCGCGCAGCTGCTTGCCGCGTTCTTCGGCGTTGTCCACGAGTTGTCCTCTTCGATGACTCCCAGCGTTGCCAATGCCGCCGAAGCGCCCAATGGATTGCCTGCGAAAGTGGAGCCGTGGGAACCCGGGGTGAACAGCGCGGACAGTTCGGCGCCGAAGGAAATCATGCCGCCCATCGGGAAACCACCGCCAACGCCCTTGGCGAAAGTGACGATGTCGGGGTCACCGCCGGAAAGATCCTCACGCTGGAAGGCGAACCATGCTCCGGTGCGTCCGATGGGTCTGCACTTCGTCGATGATGAGGAGCGCCTTATGTTCGTCGCACATTTGCGGGCGGCTTCACAGTCCGCTCGAGCGGCATCACACCGGCCTCGCCCTGGATAAGCTCCATGATGACGGCCGCGACCGGCCCTTTGCCGTACTTGCCCTGACCGGTTTCGGCGAAAGCGTCGTGCAAGGCTTCGACGTTGCCGGCTTCGACGAATTCGATGTTCGGTACCAGCGGCTCGAATTTCTCACGGATGGCGGGCTTCCACGTTGCGGACAGCGCGCCCATGGTGCGGCCGTGGAAACCGTGGGTCATGGAGATGATGCGTGCCGGTTTGCCGCCGATCTCAGGCGACGCGCCCGGCAGGGTGCGCCCGTAGAGCTTGGCGAGCTTCAGCGCCGCCTCGTTACCTTCCGCGCCGGAATTGCCGAAGTAGACGCGGGAACCTTCCGGAGCGCCCGCGAGCTTGACGAGTTTGGCGGCGAGCTTGATCTGCGGTTCGGTGGCGAAGTAGTTGCTCACATGCGCGGCCTTGGCGGCCTGCTCGCTGACGGCCTTCACCCACTTCGGATGGGCGTATCCGAGTGCGTTGACGGCGATGCCTGCAAGGAAATCGAGATATTCATTGCCGTCGACATCCCAGATGTGGGCGCCCTCACCGTGGTCCATCACGCGCAGGGGCGTGCCAAACACGTTCATATGCACCTGGGAGTACTCTCCCAGCCACTTGGCATCTTCAGTGCCGAGTGTTTCCAGTTGTTCAGTTGCCATAGGAACTCCTCATTTCAATACCGTCCTCGGGCACGACCATGGTGCCGATGCCGTCGGTGGTGAAGATCTCGTTCAGGATGGAATGCGGTTTGCGACCGTCGATGATATGGGCCCGCGGAACACCTCCGTCGATGGCGCGCACGCAGGCTTCCATCTTCGGACGCATGCCGCTTTCCAGGTCGGGGAGCATATCACGCAGATTCTCCACGCCGATGCGGCCAATCAGGGAGTCACGGTCCGGCCAATCGGCATACAGACCATCGACGTCGGTCAACACGACCAGCTTGCTGGCTCCAAGGGCCGCGGCAAGGGCGGCCGCGGCGGAGTCGGCGTTCACGTTGAGCACTTCGGTGGCATCGTCTTCATTCGGCGCCACGGAGGAGACCACCGGAATACGTCCGGCGTTGATTAGATCCTCCACGGCGGACGCGTCGACGCTTACCACGTCGCCGACCAAGCCGATATCGGTGGGTTTACCGTCAATGACCGGTTTGCGCTGCATGGCCGAGAACAGGGCGCCGTCCTCGCCGGACAGTCCGACCGCGAATGGACCGTGCGCGTTGATCAGGCCAACGAGTTCACGGGACACCTTGCCGGTCAGCACCATGCGGACCACATCCATGGCTTCCGGAGTGGTGACACGCAATCCGCCCTTGAATTCGGACTTGATACCCAGGGCCTTAAGCATTTGGGATATCTGCGGACCGCCACCGTGCACCGACGACCGGGTGCAGTCCCACCTGGCGCAGGAACACCATGTCTTCGGCGAAGCAGGCTTTCAGATGATCGTCGATCATCGCGTTGCCGCCATATTTGATGACGATGCGTTGTCCGGCGAATTCCTCCAGCCACGGCAGCGCTTCGATAAGCACTTCCGCCTTCTGGTCGGCGCGCAGGTCGGTGTGCACGTCGAAGTGGAATCCAGGTCCTTTGAGTTCTTTGGCCATTCCTATTCGATCAGCTTTCGTAGTCAGCGTTGATGTGTACGTATTCGTGGGTCAGATCGTCGGTCCAGACGGTCGCTTCCGCTTCTCCGGCGTTCAGGTCGATGTCGATGTGCACCTCGCGTGGGGTCATGTCCACTTCGGAGCGGTCGCGTCCGGCTCCGCCGTTTTCGCAGATGCGTACGCCGTTGACGTCCACCGTGACCTTTTCGGAATCGTATGGTGCGACGTCGGGCGGCACGGTGCCGAGGGAGCTGACGATACGGCCCCAGTTCGGGTCGTTGCCGGAGATGGCGCATTTGAGCAGATTGGACGCTGCGACCGCGCGACCGCATGCCAGAGCGGCTTCTTCGGTGGTCGCGCCGGTAACTTTGACACGGATGTCATGGCTTGCGCCTTCGCCGTCGCCGATGATCTGGCGAGCGAGCGAGGCGGTGGCCTTGGCCACAAGCTCGTTGAACTCGTCCGGGTCCGGTTCGATGCCGGACGCGCCGGAAGCCAGCAGCAACACTGTGTCGTTGGTGGACATGCAGCCGTCCACGTCGATGCGGTTGAACGACATTTCGACTCCGGCGTTCAAGGCGGCTTGAAGCTGTCCGGCGGTCACGACGGCATCGGTGGTGATGACGCACAGCATGGTGGCCAGCTGCGGGGCGATCATGCCGGAACCCTTGACCATGCCACCGATACGGAAGCCGTTGGAACCTTCCAGCTCGACGGTTTTCGGCTTGGTGTCGGTGGTCATGATGGCGTGCGACGCATCGGCTCCGGCTTCGGCGGTATCGGCAAGGGTTTCAAATGCCTTGTCCGCGCCGGACAGCACGTTGTCGAGCGGCAGCAATTCGCCGATGAGACCAGTGGAACATACGGCCACGTCTTCGGCTTTGGCGCCGATGAGGCCGGCGACCTTTTCAGCGGTGGCCTTGGACTGCTCGTATCCTGGCTTGCCGGTGCATGCGTTGGCGCCGCCGGAGTTCAGAATCACGGCCTTCACATGGCCGTCGGATACGATGTTCCTCGACCACTGCACAGGAGCCGCGCAGAAACGGTTCGAGGTGAACACGCCGGCAGCGGCGTCAAGCGGTCCATTGTTGACCACGAGAGCCAGATCCTTCTTGCCTTCGACCGCGGAAATGCCAGCTGCCACGCCAGCTGCGGAAAAACCTTGTGCGAACGTTACGCTCACGGTGCCACTCCAATCTTCGTCAATCCTGCATCCTCAGGAAGTCCCAATGCCACATTCAGCGACTGCACGGCCTGTCCGGCGGTTCCTCGGTTGAGGTTGTCGATGGCCGCGAATGCCAGCAGGCGGCCGGCATGATGGTCGACGACCACTTGAATGTGGGCCGCGTTAGAACCGATGATGTTGGCGGTGGCCGGCATTACGCCTTCAGGCAGCACCACCATGAAATCCTGGCCTTCGTATGCGTCCAGCCAGACCTGGCGGATCTCGGCATCCGTCATGCCAAGCGCTTTGTCGGTGAGTTTGGCGGAAACGGTGGCGAGAATGCCACGCGCCATCGGCGCGAGAATCGGCGTGAAGGCGAGGGGTGTAATCGTCCGCCTCCGCAGCACTCTTGCCGGCCGCGTGCGCGAAGTTCTGCAGGATCTCCGGAATGTGGCGGTGCGTACCGCCTACCGAATACGGCAGAGCGGAACCAAACGCCTCAGCCGCAAGCAGATTGGTGCGCTTGAGGTTCTTGCCGGCGCCGGAATAACCGACCACCAAATCAGCCACGATGTCTTTCGATTCGACAAGACCCTGCGCAATGCCCGGTTGCAAAGCCAGCGTGGTCGCAGTGACGTTGCAGCCCGGTCCCGCAATGCGCTTGGTGCCGGGAAGCGCTTCACGCTGACGGCTGTAGGAGCCGTCAGCCGCGACGCCGGTGATGAGTTCCGGCATGCCGTAGGTCCAATGCTGGTAGAAGTCACCGCCGTAGAACGCGTCCCACGCGCTCTTCTCCTCAAGACGGTGGTCTGCGCCCAAATCCACCACCACGGCATTCGGGTCAAGCTGGGAGGCCAATGCTCCGGAAGCGCCATGAGGCAATGCCAAGATGATCACGTCATGGCCGTTGAGCACTTCCGGCGTGGTGTCCTCGACCACGAGGTCCGCCAACTGCGGAATGTGCGGCATATGCTTGCCAAGCTTGTCCCCCACCGAAGAATGTCCGGCGACGCAGGTCACTTCGAAATTCGGGTGTGCCGCGAGTATGCGCAGCGCCTCACCACCCGCGTATCCAGTCGCGCCGGCCACGGCTACCGTGTATTTGGCCATGTCACGTCTCTTTTCCTTGACTCGTTGAAACACATTCAGCATACACTTTATGCACTACATTGCATAATTATGCAGTTCAATCGTGTCGGATAGTGGTCACCGCCCATAACGGGACCGTTCAGACGAACATAAAAAGATTGGTTTCAGGCGGAAATCGAGCTGGAATCACCACTTTGTCCACTGCCACCGAACATGTACTGCATCATCTGGTTATACAAATCGGCTGTGGAAATGCCGTGAACCGTCATCCAAATCACCGCAATGGTGTACAGCACGTTGATAATCAGTGCTGCCACGCCAAGCGCGTAGCCTTTCATATGCAGTTTTTTGGTACGCCACATGGCGATGGCGCCCATCACCGCAGGGATGACCGGTACCGGCAGGAATAGTGCGAACACGAACGAGATGATCGCATAGCTATCCCAATGGCCGTACAGGGGGTTCTGGCTGGGATCATTCGGGTTGATGGGATATATGCCGGGCTGTTGGTATGGATTCGGCCCATACTGGCTTGGCCCGTATTGATTTGGTCCATACTGATAGCCATTGGGCTGGCCTGATTGCTGCCGTCCCGATGCATCATATGGATTCGCCGGATACCCGTTCTGCATATACGGATTCGTCTGCGGCCGCTGCGCCGTTTGTTGTGCATCGTCCGCCGGCTTGGGCTGTTCGGGAGCCCCATACATGTATGGATTGTAGTTCGCCGGATACTGGTTGGACATCGCGCCATATTCAGGCTGGTTGTACTGTCCGAATTCCGGCTGTGCCGACTGGTCCGACGGCGAAGACGACGAAACCGGAGCAGCCCCGGCCGCCTCCTGCCCTTCGTCGGGGTTGATCGGCTGGTTCTGCTCCGGTTCGTTCATGTCGTCCTCTTTATCTTTTTGGTTACTTCGATGGACTTGACGTGTCAGGCACGCAGTTGCGCGCCCAGCTTCGCGGCCGCATCCACGATGCGCTTGCGAATGGCTTCGCTGTCCTCGGAGGTCAGCGTCTTGTCCTCAGCGCGGAACGTGACGGCGTATGCGAGGGACTTCAATCCCTCACCCAGCTGGTCGCCGGTGTACACGTCGAACAGGTCGATGCTTTCCAAGCTGTTGCCGGCGGCTTCGACGATGGTCTTCTCGAGTTCGGCGGCGGTGACGTCCGTCGACACAGTGAAGGCCAGATCCTGCTTGACCGGCGGGAAGGTGGAAATCGGCTTGGCCTGCACCGGCTTGCCGCTCAAGGTGGCGAACAGCGCGGTGAGGTTCAGCTCGAAGGCCGCGGAATGGGCCGGGAAGCCGAGCGCCTCGTTGACATGCGGGTGAAGCTCGCCGACCATGCCGACGAACGTGTCACCTGCCATCACACGTGCCGCACGGCCCGGATGCCACTGCGCGGGTACGGCCTCAGCCTTCGGCTGGTCCAACGTGAGCTTTGCGCCGATGCGGTCGGAAATACGCTGCACGGCTTCAACTGCGTCGGACCAGTCCACGGCGCGGCGATCGCCCATCCAGCCGGAGTCGACGGCGTTGCCGGTCAGAATGCCGGCGACGTGCATCGGCTGGTCCGGCAGGCCTGCGTCAAGCGCGGCCAACTGCTCGTCGGTCGGCTTGACGGCACCCGGCAATGCCGGAATGGCCGGAGCGTTCGGATCCCACAGGTAGACGTGTCCGATTTCGTACAGCGACACGTTTTCCACGCCACGGCGCAGGTTACGCTGCACGGTCTGCGCGAGGGTCGGGATGATGTCGCGACGCAGGAACGGGCGATCGCCGGCCAGTGGGTTGGCAATTTCGACGCTGACCTTCTTGGTGGCGTCGGCGTCAAGTGCGAAGTTCTTGTAGTCTTCGTCGCCCACGAACGGATAGCTCAGGGTCTCCACCATGCCGTATTCGGCGAGTTCGTCGGCCACCTGGCGCTTGCGCAGCTGTTCGGCGGTCAGTCCGACCTTGCCTTCGACCGGTGCCGGCGGCACGGTGACCGGAATCTCATCGTAGCCGACCAGACGGGCCACTTCCTCCACCAGATCGCACGGTTCGTTGAGGTCCGGACGCCAGCTCGGCGGAGTCACGGAGAACTCACCGTTGCCACCGCCGGCCACAGTGCAGCCGATATCGGTGAGAATGTCGCTGATGGTGTTCACGTCAGTGTCCAGTCCCGCCACGCGGGCCACTTCGGACGCCTTGAACAGAATCGGACGACGATTGCAGACGGTGTTGTAATCAGTCGGGTGCTCGCTCGGCTCGCCGTTGCCGTACTTGACCAGAAGCTCGGCGGCCATCTGGGCGGCAGCCGGCTGCAGCTGATCATCCACGCCACGCTCGAAACGACGGGACGCTTCGGACGGAATCTTGTGACGACGTGCGGAACGCGCGATCGATACTTGGTCGAAATGAGCGGATTCCAGCAGGATGTTCTTAGTTTCAGCAGTGACCTCGCCATACAGGCCGCCCATCACGCCGGCGATGCCAAGCACACGAGAGCCACGCTCGCCGTTCGGCGAGTCGGTGATCAGCAGGTCTTCGACGCTCAGGTCATGATCCTTGCCGTCCAATGTGGTGAGCTTCTCACCTTCGTTGGCGCGGCGCACGACGATCGGTCCTTCAATCTTGTCCAGATCGTAGGCATGCATCGGCTGGCCAAGATCAAGCATCACGTAATTGGTGACGTCCACCGCCAAAGAGATGGAGCGCATGCCCGCGCGGATTAGGCGGCGGCGCATCCAGTTCGGCGTGTGGCTTGCCGGGTCGAAACCACGCACGGCGCGCGCGTAGTAGCGATCGCAGCCGACCACACCGTGAATCGGATTCTTGTCGTCGACGATCACTTCGATGTCGCTCTTGACACCTTCCGGCAGACCCTGAGTGACGGGCGCCTTCTTGCCGAGGGCGGTTGCCGGATCAGTGTAGACGGCGCCAGTGGAATGGTGGTATTCGCGGGCCACGCCACGGTAGGAGAACGCGTAGCCGCGATCCGGGGTGATGTTGATTTCCAGCAGCGGCTGGTCCAGGTGCAGCAGATGCATGGCGTCATCGCCCGGCTGGAGCTTTTCGTATTCCTCCGGGGTGAAGCCGTACTTGCGTAGCAGGATGATGCCGTCGTGGTTATCACCCAGACCAAGCTCGCGCAGGCGCACATGCCGTTGGAGATGTGGCCGTAGGTCTTGCGCGGTTCGATCTTTGAAATCGCCTGGCAGCACGGCGCCCGGCAGGGTCACGACAACCTTCTCGCCGGCTGCCATGTTCGGAGCTCCGCAGATGATGCCGCGTGGCACCTTGTTGCCGTTCTCGTCGGTCTCGTTATATTCGTCGCCGACGTCGACGTGGCACCAGTTGATGATCTTGCCGTTCTTCTGTGGTTCCGGGTGGCGTCAACCACGTAGCCGACGACAATCGGGCCGGTGACCTGGGAGGTGTGGATCTCTTCCTCTTCGAGGCCGACCTTCACCAGATCCTTGGCAAGCTGTTCATACGTAAGGCCTTCGGAACCTCGACATGGTCCTTGAGCAATCAATGTCAACCATTGGCATGGGTCAATCACTCCCCCATCACAAACTGTTCGCTGAATCGCACGTCGCCTTCCACCAGGTCGTGCATGTCGTTGATGTCGTGGCGCAGCAGCAGGGTACGTTCCACGCCGACGCCGAAGGCGAAGCCGGTGTAGACCTCAGGATCGAGGCCCGCAGACTTCAGCACGTTCGGGTTGACCATGCCGCAGCCGCCCCATTCAAGCCAACCGGCGCCGCCCTTCTTATCGGGGAACCACAGATCGAGCTCGGCGCTCGGCTCGGTGAACGGGAAGTAGCTCGGACGCAGACGGGTTTTGGCTTCCGGGCCGAACATGGCCACGGCAAGCTTGTCGAGCACGCCCTTCAAATCGGCCATGGTCAGATGCTTGTCCACGGCGAGGGCCTCCACCTGATGGAACACCGGGGTGTGGGTGGCGTCAAGTTCGTCGGTACGGAACACACGGCCCGGGCAGGCGATGTACAGCGGCACACCACGGGTGATGAGTCCACGGACCTGATCGGACGAAGTCTGGGTGCGCAGCACCATGTTGGGAAGCCGACGAAGCCCGCGGCGTCCTGGCCTGATTCCCTTGACGTAGAAGGTGTCCTGCATCTGGCGGGCCGGATGGTCCGGACCGAAGTTCAGCGCGTCGAAGTCATACCATTCGGTTTCCACTTCCGGACCGTCGGAAATCTGCCAGCCCATGGAGATAAAGAAGTCCTCGACATCCTCCATCAGCTTCGGCAGCGGATGGCGGGCGCCAAGCGGCTTGCGGTTGACCGGCAAGGTCATATCCACGGTTTCGGCAGCAAGCTCGCGGGCCTCTTCTTCGGCCTTGACTTGCTTTTCCTTGGTGCCGAACGCACGACCGAAGTCGGCGCGAAAGCTTGCCCATGAAGCTTACCGGCGTCTTTCTTCTGGTCCTTCGGCAACGCGCCGATGGCCTTGCTGGCCTGCGTCATCGCGGAATTCCCGCTCCGGCGTACTGCGTCTTGATGGCTTTCAATTCCTCCATTGTGGAGGCGTTTTCGATTTTCGCGATGCCCTCGGCAACCGCATCGGTTACCGCTTGGGCGTCGAATACCGCACCCTCTGCCACGAGATACCTTTCTTATCAACCGTTTGTTTTACGCATAAAACGCGCAATTCCAACGTTTTTACGACTTCACATTCTTTCAACATGACTCGACATAGCCAAGCTCAGCAGCATCACCGCCGCGCTGGTGCCGAGATTGAGCGATTCCGCCTTGCCGTAGATGGGAATCGACACGATTCTGTCGACGCGTTCCAACACATCCTGGGTCAGCCCGCGCCGTTGCCGAACAGCACCGTCTTGGCTTGCGCAAGTGATTGCGGCACGGCAAGCACGTCCGTAAGCGGTTCCGGCGGCCGTGCGTCGGTACCATACACGTCGGCGGCGTACACGGCGAGTCCACGTTCCGCACCAATCGAAATACTCGTCCGTGCCCATGGAGACGACCGGCAGATGGAACAGCGAGCCGGCAGTGGAACGAATCACCTTCGGGTTGAAGATGTCCACGCAGTCGTCCACCAGCACCACGCCCGCGCAACCGGCCGCATCCGCGGAACGAATCACGGTGCCGGCGTTGCCCGGATCGCGCACCTGCCAGAACGCGGCGACCATCGTGCGTTCGTCGGAATCGCCATCAATGACGGCGGAATCGAGGAAAGCGCGCATGTCGGCGACGGCGAGCACTCCCTGCGCGTCGGAGCTCATGTGCTGCATGACGGCATGCGTCACCTTATGCACGTAAGCACCGGCCTGCATGGCCTTGCCGGCCATCTGCGCCACGGTAGGCGTGATGAAAGCCGCGTCCGGTTCGGCGGAGACGACCTCCACATACAGATCCTCGACGATGTCGGGATGCCAGGAGAGCAGTTCACGTACCGACTGCGGTCCTTCCACCATGAACCTGCCGGACCGCTTGCGGCCTTTCCTGTCGGCAAGTTCGGAGACCCTGCGGACGCGTTCGGCCCTTGGGTTTGCAATGACTTCGGATTTCATAGGCATACGCGTTAGCCTAACACCTTCGAAGCGGTTGGCGACGCGGCCATGTCATGTTTCGAAGCGTCCAGAAAACATCCAGCCACATCCCAGCGCGAGCAAAGCGTCTTTCTGTTGTATGCCAGATACAACTTTTACCATCAGCATAAACGCCGATCGCGAGCGGCGCGGAACCATCAATCGCTCATATCTATCGAAACACATAAGGAAACAGCCATGTTCGTCGTCAAAAACGCATGGAAAAGCGTCACCCGCAACAAGGGACGCAATATGCTCATCATCGTCATCGTGACCATCATCGCCGCTGCCGCCACAATCGGCCTATCCATCCGGCAGGCGGCCGCCACCGCAAGAAGCAGCGGATTAGATAACACCACCGTCACCGCGCAGATCAGCCTTGATCGCGGCAAACTCATTTCCGAATCGCGCGAGCAGTCCAAGTCGGATTCCGATTCGTCCGATGCTTCCGCCAAACCTGACTTCGACGCCATGCGTTCCGCTTTGGCCGACAAGCAGTTTTCGCTTGCCGACTATCAGAAGTACGCGAAGGCTCCATCCGCGGTGAAATCCACATATTATATGGAGACCACGGGGTTGGCGGCGACTGACGATTTCCAGCCGGTCACCGATTCGTCCGGTTCGGATTCCTCCAGCTCGTCCGGCTCATCCAATATGAAGGATTCGTCTGATACCGCCGGTACGGATAACGGCAACCGTCAGGATGAACAGCCCGACGTCCCCGACGGACAAATGGGCGACGTCGCGGGCAGCAAAGACGGCGCGGGCATGGTCAACGGCGATTTCTCCCTAATCGGCTTCTCCAGCAACGAGGCCGTCGCCAACGCCTCCAATGGCAGCTTCACGATGGTGAAGGGCAAGGTGTTCGGCTATGACGCGAGCAGTGATGGCGATGCCATCATCTCCAAATCGCTCGCCGACCGTTCCTGACAATCCAATCGCACGTTTTTCCTGGAAAGGACCTCCCATGACAACGAATTCCGCGAATACCGCCAATACGGCAATCGCAAAAGAAACCGTCGAAGTCAACGGCGCACAATCGCAGCGGACCAATCCGCCCACATTGCGCCTGGACAATGTCAGCTACGCCTACGCCAAAGGCGGCAAGCGTGTGCTGAAGAACATCAGCCACGATTTCCAAGCCGGCAAGGTGCATGCCATCACCGGACCGTCCGGAGCGGGCAAGACCACGCTGCTGTCGCTCATCTCGGGACTGGCGACCCCCACGGAAGGCATAGTGCTGGTCGATGGCGCCGACCTGTCGGAACGCGACCGCTACCGTTTCCGCAGCCACGACATCGGCGTGATCTTCCAAAACTTCAACCTGCTGCCGAACCTTACGGTCGCGGAGAACATCATCCTGTCGATGGACGCGTCCGGCAAATCGTTCGACAAGCCGAAGAGGACGATCGTCGAGGAACTGCTCGAACAGGTGCATCTGCCGAAGGAATACACGAACGAACGTATCCTGCACCTGTCCGGCGGCGAACAGCAGCGTGTGGCGATCGCCCGCGCGTTAAGCTACGGCCCTTCCATCATCGTCGCGGACGAGCCGACCGGCAATCTCGACCTGGCCACCCAGGACGACATCATGGGTATTTTCCGAACGTTGGCGCATGGTGGGCATCGTTGCGTCATCATCGTCACGCACAGTCCGGAAGTGGCGAAGACGTCCGACGAGGTGTTCGAGCTGGCTCCCATCAGGCGTCGCAGATAAGCGTCGGCAGCTTCTCGAAAAAAGAAATACGGCATGCGTCCCCATGCAACGGACACGCATGCCGTATTTTTTTCCTGTTTCGGTTGGACGGTGGCGTTATGATTGGGCGCGTCGAAGTACAGGGGGTGCCGAATACGGCTGAGACGGGCGACCGCCCGGACCCTTGACCTGATCAAGGTAATGCTTGCGTAGGAACAGTACCGGCAAAACGCGTCGCGTCCCGTAGAGACGATCTCCGTTGTATTTCGGCTTGTGCACATACCCAATGGAAGTCGAGAAGGGACACCATGGCCAACGAAAAGCCATCGACGCAGACGCAGCCGCACGGCGATGCCGCAACCAGAAAGAAAACCGAAACGAGCGTGGCGGAAGCCGGTTCGTCAGCCGAAAAGAAGGTCACGCCGAAGAACGCCCTGCTGGGATTGGCATGTGCTCGTATCAAACGTGGCTTGATCCGGTGTTCGTGGCGGGCGCCATCGGTCTGCCGTTGGCATTGTCGTCGAACATGGTGAACGCCATTTTCATCGTCTCCGGCCTGGTCACGCTTATCCAGGCCACGAAACTGGTGCGCCTGCCCATCGTTCAGGGTCCTTCCGCGGCGTTCGACGCGCTGATGATCGCCGCCGGCACCGCCGGATCACTTGCCGCGGCCGGCACGTCCATCTTCATCAGCTCGCTGATTTTTCCTGGTGCTGTGCCTGACGCGTGTGATCGAGAAGCTGCGGTTCCTGTTCGCCCCGATCGTATCGGGCGTGATCATCTTCCTCGTCGGCGTCTCCCTGTCGGGATTCACATTGAGCGAGTTCCTTGGCGGCGCGCCGGGAGACAAGGGCTTCGCCGATCCGAAGACGCTGGCCGTCTCCATCATCACCTGCGTGCTGGTGGTGGTGCTTTCCCAGTTCGGCAAGGGCATGGTGAAGGCGCTGTCGTATCTGATCGCACTGGTCGTGGGCACCGCGCTGTCTCTGGCGTTCGGCATGGCCGACTTCTCCGCGGTGGCCTCCAAGCCGTGGCTCGGCCTGCCCAAGTTCATGCCGTATGGCGGTTTCGATTTCAACGCGGCGATTTTCGTACCGTTCTTCATCGCCTATCTGGTGGCCATCATGGAAGCCCTCGGCGTGTATCAGGCGGCCACGGAGATCCAAGGCACGAAGCTCCAGGACCGCCAGGTGCGTTACGGTCTTGCCGGAGAGGCCGCCGGTTCGGCGATCTCCTCGCTGATCGGCGGTTTCACCACCACCGCGTATCCGCAGAACGTGGCGCTGCTCAAAGTCACCGACGAAGGCAAGACCCGCACCCGCGTGCCGGTGATCATTGCCGGCATGGTGTTCGTGGTGCTTGGTTTCATTCCGAAGGCGGGCGCAGCGCTGTCGCTCATCCCATCCCCCGTAATCGGCGGCATCTTCCTGCCGGCCGCCGCAAGCCTCATCAGCACCGGCTTCAACACGCTGCGCAAGGTGGAAAGCGACGACCGCACCCAAGTGGTGATCGGCCTTTCCCTGCTCCTTTGGCATCGCCCTGCCGAACGCGTTGAGCGGTCTTGAAGGAGGAGCGCACGTGTTCTTCTCGAATTCGATTCTGGTCGGCGCGTTCAGCGTCGTGATTCTCAAGGCCCTCATCATCGACCTGCCGAACTTTATCGCACGACACGCAGACGAGCGGACGAAACAAGCGGAATAATCGAAAGCATCCGAATAATCCGACAACCATACGACGGAAAGGACATGGCATGAGCATGGGGCAATCGCAGGAATCCACGAACATCGACGAGACGAAGGAAACCATCAAACGGGAGGTGCTCGACTTCATCGCACAATACGGCTGCGGCAAGGCGCCCGATGAGGCGTTCGACACGCTGGCGAAGCATATCTTCGCCTTTCAATTCGAGCGCAACCTCCCATACCGCGCCTACTGCATGTCCAAACGCGTGACGCCGCAGACGCTCGCCAACTGGATGCAGATTCCCCCCATGCCGGTGGACGGCTTCAAAATGCTGACGCTCACCTCCGTGCCCGAACAGGATTGCGAAGCGGTGTTCACCACCAGCGGTACCACGCATCCCGGTCAACGCGGGCGCAACTTCCACCCCGACCTGCAGGTGTGGGACGAGTCGATGATCGTGCCGTTCAGGCATCTCATCATGCCCGACCGCGAGCGCATCCGCATCGCGGTCCTCTCCCCCGCATGGGACATGAACGAGCATTCGTCGCTGTCCCGATATCTGACCCGCGCCGTGGAGCAGTGCGGCGCCGAAGGCAGCGGCTTCTTCTTCCATGAGGATGGCCTTGATTTCACGGGCGTCGAGCGCTTCCTCGACGAGGCCGCGGCCGACGGCGAACCGGTGATGCTTATGGGCGCCTCCTCCGCCTACCTGTATCTGCTGGATTATCTGGACAAGCAGGGCAAGACCTACGCTCTGGCCGCCGATTCCCGCGTGTTCGATACGGGCGGTTTCAAAAGCACGCGCACCGACATGACGGTCGACGACCTGTATGCGGCGTTCGAACGAGTGTTCGGCGTGAAGCGCTCGCATTGCGTGAACATGTATGGCATGACGGAGTTGAGTTCGCAGATCTACGATCAGAACATCCTGTCCTATTACACGGATGGTTCGTCGAATTATCTCAAAGCCACGCCGTCGTGGGTGCGTTCGGTGTTCCTCGATCCGGCTTCGCTTACGCCGGTCGCCGATGGCGAGCAGGGTGTGATCGCGCATTACGATCTGGCGAATTGGAATTCGTGCCTGGCTATTCTGACGGAGGATCTGGGTGTGCGCACCGAACATGGCTATGTGCTGAACGGTCGTGCGAAGGGCGCCGAGGCGCGTGGCTGTTCGATCACCGTCGACGAGGTGATGGCGGCCAACGCATGAGCGACGTCGACATTTTCCACGCGCCGCGGGATTTCGAGTTCCATGATTTCGACACACGCAACGTCACGGCGTCCGATGGCGGCACGGCGACGTTGCGTTTCCCCAGTCTCGACGCCGATGCCGTGCATGCGCTGGCGGCGTCGGTGCGGCGGCGGCATCGCGCCGAGAAACTGGCGCGGTATTCCACGGACGGGATCGTCGACGTGATCGCGCGCGCCGTAGAATTGTGGACGGATCCGGAATATCCGGAACGTCGGCTTGCGGAGCGGCTCATTCCCGCGGTCACCGGCTATGACGCGTCCATGGTGCGTATCGAATTGAAGCGGTACATGCGCATGTTCCGTCGGCGTGAGCTGCTGCGTTTCGTGGATGACGAGTTGAATTGCCCGCAGATGCTTGACGAGTATCGCCCGAACCGTTCGGGCGGATACACGCGGCTGTACGGTCCGGAATTGTCGTTCCACGTGTTTTCCAGCAATGTGCCGGGCATTCCCGTGTGGAGCATGACGATGGGTCTGCTGACGAAAAGCGCGATTCTCGGCAAATCGTCGTTCGACGAGCCGCTGATGCCGGTGCTGTTCGCCCGTTCCCTGGCAAGCGTCGACCCCGATATGGCGGACGCTTTGGCGATTGTGCCTTGGCGTGGCGGCACCGTGGATTTGGAGGATGCCGCGATTGGCGAGGCGGATGCGGTGGTCGCGTACGGTTCGTCGCACACCACCGAGGCGATTCGCCCGCGCGTACGTGCCGGAAAGCCTTTCCTCAGCTACGGCGCGAAAATCGGCTTCTCGCTGATCGGCCGCGAGGCGCTTCGCGCCGACCTGTATGCCGGCACCGTGCATCGTATGGCGATCGACGTGGCCACATACGACCAGCAAAGCTGTCTGGCGCCGCAAACCATGTTCGTGGAACGTGGCGGCGCGATGTCTCCGGCGCAGGTCGCCGAACTGCTTGCCAGCGAATTGGACGGGCAGCAGCGCAAATATCCCCGTTCCACACCGTCCGAAGAGGAGTCCATGGCGATTCAGCGGTTGCGTTCCACCGCGCAGATGAAAGCGCTGATGCTGGGCGCCGGCCCGATGGCCGCCGCGGCCGGCAACGCGGATGATGCGCCGTCCGACGACCCGTTCGTGGTGCAGTCGCGTTCGGGCACCGACTGGACGGTGCTGTACTATCCGTCCATCGGCATGGCCGACTCGCTGTCCACACCACTGAACCGCACCGTCAACATCGTGGCGGTGGACCATGTCGAGGACGCGCTGCCCACGCTGCGCCCTTACGCGCAATGGTTGCAGACCTGCGGTGTGGCGCTCGCTCCGGACCGGCTGTTCGACGTGGCGCAACGCGTCGGCGAGACCGGCATCGACCGCATCTGCCCGGTAGGCGAGATGAATCGCGCGAAATCCGGCTGGCATCACGACGGCGGCTTCAATCTGCTTGATCTGGTGCATGCCGTCGATATCGAACGTAACACCGATATGTACTGTGATGGTTTCGATATGGATGTCGAATAATCACATTCAAGCAATCCCACGAAATACGTATACCTAAAAACGAAAGGAATTTCCATGCAGCAGTCCGATTCTCTGCCGTTGAAGGGACGTGTCGCATTGGTGACTGGCGCGAGCCGCGGCATCGGCGCGGCGATCGCGTTACGTCTGGTTCGCGCCGGCGCATGCGTGGCTATTAACTACGTCAGCGATGACGAGCGTGCGAAGCGGTGTGCGCAACGCATTATGGACGATTGTGAGGCGGCCGGTCGTGTGATCACCTGCAAGGCCGATGTCACCGACGCCGGACAGGTGCACGACATGGTATCCACGGTGGTCGCAACGTTCGGCGGATTGGACATTCTCGTCAATAACGCATTCGCCCGTTATTCGTTCGACCCACGCAATCGCAAGACCTTCGGTACCATCGGATGGTCCGATTACGCGGCACAGCTAGAAGGATGCCTCAAAGGCGCATACAACACCTGCGAAGCAGCGCTGCCGCAGATGAGGCGTCAGACCGGAGGACGCGTTATCAACATCTCTAGTAACCTCGTCGACTCCCCGATTGTGCCGTATCATGACTACACCGCTGCGAAAGGTGCGTTGGTAGGTTTCACCAGATCATTGGCGCAGGAGGCTGGGGCATGGGGCGTGACCGTGAACGCCATCGCGGCCGGGCTCACCGTTGGCACCGAATCGAGCCGTGCCACCACCGAGGATGTACGCGAGCGTATCATCGCATCCACCCCGTTGGGCAGACTCGCCACCGCCGATGATATCGCCGGAGCCGTGGCTATGCTGGCCAGCGATGACGCATCATTCATCACTGGCCAGACACTGCACGTCGACGGGGGCTTGGTGATGCGTTAAAGCGTGGTTTTGACTTTGGTTTGTGGCGCCAGCATATTCGTCGGCAAAGAAGGATGGTTATGAATATCACCGTGTATCTCGGTGCGCATGAGGGAAACGATCCCATATACAAGAAAGCCGTTGAGGAATTGGGCATATGGATTGCGGACAATGGCAACAGGCTGGTGTATGGCGGCTCCGATGAAGGATTGATGGCCGTGATCGCCGACACCGTACTCGCCCATGACGGCGACGTGACCGGTATCGAGGCGCAGATGTTTGTGGACAGAGGCGTTGCACACCATAACCTAACCCAACTGGTTGTCGTGCCGAATATCGTGGAACGCCGGACCCGCATGATTGAGCTTGGCGACGTGTTCATCGCTTTCCCTGGCGGCACGGGAACGTTGGAGGAAATCAGTGAGGTGGTGTCGAAAATTTGTCTTGACCAACTGACCCAACCCTGCATCTTCTATAATCTCAACGGCTTTTATGATGATATGAAGGCATTCCTACAGCACATGATCGATGCGGGCTTCTCCACCGCAGAACGTCAGCATGGTATCTATTTCGCGTCTAATCTGACCGAAATCGAACGCGTCATTGCAGCGCATAACGCATAGGAATCGGCAAACGTCAGACCACCGGCAGAACAGCGTGCAGAATCGTCATGAACGTCAGCCCGATAACGGCCGTGACGGTCAACGAGAAGCCTGCGAGTTTGGCGTTACCGGTCAGCGAATCAGTGAATTTTGTGGAGAAAATCGTTACCGGTGCGAATGCGGCCAGTACCATGATTTCTCGGACACGTTCATCCAACGGCAACAGGAACCATGCGGACAATGCGATGATGATGCTGAACAGGAATCGCCATGCGATAATTTTGCCTAGTTCCGAACGATCCTTATGACTGTCAGGGATCTCCATCATCAGGCCGATCATGGCCATTGCTGCGAAAGCGTTGGCGTTGGCGAACGGAGTGATGAGCGTGACGATCCAATGCGGCACACTCCATCCGGCGAACATGATCACCAGCATGAGCATATAGCAGTCGAACGAAATGGACGAGTAGAAATCGTGCGCGATATTCTTGATCTTCAGGCTCAATGGCAGGTTTTTGGTGGGGCTTCCCAAGTGCAGCAGCGAGCGGGTAATGGTCAGGGATGCGGCAGTGGCGATGATGGCGTTGCCTATATCGAGCATAATGACCGGCAGACCTGCGCTCGGTCCCATGAAGGTCTGCACCACCGGCAGACAAAACGCGCCGATATTCAATCCCGACGCGTTGAGCATTTGATAGGCACGGTAGCGTGGCTCGTCGCCACGTGAGCCGAAATACACGACGAACAGCGGAATAAGGCAGGCGAACAAGCCGAACACGACCAGCCACAACAGGTTCATCGGATGCTTATTCGTAGCGAAACTCATGATGATGGCGCATGGCAGGGTGAGGTTGAACACCAGCCCCTGCACCACTTTGTAGGATTTGTCAGAGAAGATATGGATGCGCTTAAGTAGATAGACACTGATGATGACGAGCAGCAATGACCCAGCTTGGAACAACATACGGCCGAGTATAGGAGCATCGCCGACGCATCATGGAACCACCCGACACAATGTGACCGTACGACGCACAAAGATACTTGCATGTCCATGCCGCACGCCTCGAACTAAACGACTAGCTTAAAGCTTTACCGGAGAATCCCGAATAAACGCCGCGAGATAACGTATGACTCCCACACGAACCGTGACGGTTCGTATGGGAGTCATACGTTCAAAGCCACCGCATAAGTGACCTATAAGTGGCCTAAGCTATTCTGTCGAAATAAAAACGTAGTCGGCAGTAGGACTCAAGGGCGATGCGGCCGACCACCGTGCCGCGGCGGCACGGTGGTCGGAACCGGATGACGTACGCTAGTTACTCTCGGAGTCCGGAAACACGTCCCGCGTTCCTGAACTCCGAGACGAATGTCTCCTCCGTGATAATTTCGGTGACCAGTGCGGAAATCAGTTTGTACAACGTGTTCTCCGCAGGATCCGCGTCATCGTCGATGGCCAGATTGATTCCCTCCTTGTCCAGGAGGGCGAGGGATACCGACATCGCGGTGCGCTTGTTGCCATCCGCGAACGAGTGGTCCTTTGCAAGATGGAAGACGAAATGCGCCACCTGTCCGAACAGATCGGGAAGTAGCCCCGACCTCCAACGCACTTCGTTGGAAAACCGCCGTTTTTGGCTATTTTCCAACGAAATCGGCTCGTTTCGAGGATGAAACCGGAAGCCGTTTTCCTGCTATATCCGGCTATCTCCGGCAGACGTAAGTACACCAATAAGTACACCTGGCGGATGGCCGCATAGCGAAACGGCATGGACGAAACGGAACACATGCCGAGATACACGCTGACGTTGGTCGACTCGACCGGCGCCATGGAACCGCTGATACTCATGGACGACGACCTGAAGTCAATCGCCGCGAAGCTGGAAGGGAGGGTGTCGGCCAAGACGCGCGGGCGCCGGCCACGCGGCACCGGCGGCATATCGGCCACGCCGAAGGGCTACAGGGCGTACTCGACGGTGACCGACCCGCTGACGGGCAAGGACCACCGTGTGTCCGGCTTCGGACGCACACGCTCGCAGGCCGAGGCGCGACTCAAGGAGAAGCTGGCCGAGTTCGACCGCACCCACCGCGTCGGCTACGTCAGGCCGCCCACCGTGGCCGAATGGATGGACCACTGGCTGACGGACGTGTGCAAGCCGCGCCTCAAGCCCCGCACCTAGGGCACGTACGCGTCCGTCATCGCGAACAACATCGTCCCCTCCATCGGCGCCGTCAGGCTCGACGAGCTCAAGCCCGCGCACTTCCGCCGCATGGAACGCTACGTCATGGACGAGCAGGGCAAAAGCTCCGGCACCGCGGGCAGCGCGTGGCGCACCCTGCACAAGGCCCTGGAGGACGCCGTATTGGAGGGCGTCATCGAACGCAACCCCGCCGTCAAGGGCACCGCGCCCCGCGTGGCGTTGAAGGAACGCGCCGCCCTTACGCCCGACCAGGCCGCCGACCTCATCGCCGCGGAGACCGACGACACCTGGCGGCTCATGTGGATGCTGGCCTTCATGACCGGCATGCGCCAGGGCGAACGGCTGGGCCTGACCGAAGACGAACTCAGGCGCGACGGCGGCCGGCTCATCATCCTGGTCGAATGGCAGGCCCAGCACCTGACGAAACGCGAGGTCGAGGGACTGCCCAAGGGCGTCGAATGCACGCCGCTCGGCAACGGCATGTACCGCACGCGCCCCAAGACCGAGAAGGGCCGCCGCGCCATACCATTGCCCGAGGCCCTCGCCGACCAGCTGCTCGCCTACATCGAACGCCACGGCGTGAACGGCGACGGGCTCGTGTTCCACGACGACGAGGGACTGCCCCTGACGGGCAGCGTGGAGCGCAGGCGCTGGTACCGGGCCCTGGACCGCGTCGGCCTGGGCCACGAGTACGTACCCCACTCCGCCCGCCACACCACCGCGACCATCCTGAACCGGCTCGGACTGGACGACGTGACCCGCACCGCCATCATGGGCCACAGCAGGGTCAGCACGACGAACGAGATCTACACGCACGTCGAGCTCGACCGGCTCGTCGCCGCCACCGACGGCGTGGAGAGGGCCATCGAGGGCTAGGCGCGAAAAGACCCGCGGCCTATTCGGCAAGGCCGTGGGCCATGGGCGCGGAATGGCATGGGGACTTTCATGATCTTCCGTCGCGCGCCGACCAACCGGGGATGACGCCGGATGCGGGTCTCAGACGAGCCGCAGCTCCTTGCCTCCGGGCAGGGAGGCGGTGACGTGCAATGTTCCGCCGATGCCTTCGAGATAGCGTTTCAGCGTGTCCACCTTGATATGGTCCACGTCGCCCGACTCGATGACGCTTATCCTCTTCTGGCTGACCCCCAGGGCCTGCGCCAATCGCTTCTGGGTGACGTGTTCGGCCTTGCGGGCCTCCTTGAGCTCGTAGAGCCGGATCTCCTCCAACATGCGCCGTTTCTCGGCCTCGACCTCGTCGCGGGTGATGCCGCTGTCGGCCATGAACCGCTCCGGTGTGTAGCTCATCGGTCCGTCTCCTTTCCGTACCGCTCCTCCAGCCATACGAGATAGCGCCGTTCGGCTTCAGGTATGGCCTTCCGATACCATTTGTCCCATTTCCGCTGCTTGTCTCCGCCCACCAACATGATCGCCTTCCGCTTCGGATCGAACACGAACAGTATGCGTATCTCGCTTCTACCGGAAGATCCGGGCCTGAGCTCCTTCATCGAGGGGATGAGGCTCGACCCTTTTATCTTGCCGACTATCGGACGTTTGAGGTCAGGCCCCTGCTCCTCCAACAATGACACGGCGGCGAGTATCTGCACCCGCGATTTATGGTCGAGCGTGTTCAGCCAATCGGCTATGGGTTCCAATTCAACTTTCCACACACCCGCAAATATACCATATAAGGTATGTCCCCGCAAATCGGCGAAACAGCAAGGGCATACCGCAAAAAACACGCGAGAACACATCGCCAAAGGCGACGCCCCACGCCCGAGGCCACATGGCATCCGGCACCGGCCCCGCGGACGACAAGGCATGACGGCATCACGGGCGAACGCATGGGAGAAAAGACCGAAACAACGCTAGAGTGGACGGCATGGGAGACTTCGCAATGTTCGGCCGCGCGATGGCGGACCGCCATGGCGTCGGCATCATCGTCAGCATCGACTACCACGGCGCCTCCTACGGCATACAGACGCCGCGACTGCTCTGCAAGCACCTGACCGCCGCCGAGGTCCACCCCGTACCCGCGGGACTGACACTGGCCCACCGGCTCGGCCCGGACGCCACGCCCGCGCGCCGGTTCGCCGCGACGGCCGTGGACGACGGCGCGTTCCAACGCCTGTTCGAGGCGTACAAACCCGACTCCGACGCGCCGGACCATCTCCTCCACCGGCAGACGCGGTACGCGTTCGCCCAAGCCGCCGAAACGCTCAACTGGCGGGGCATGGCCGACGCCATGGCCACGCTTCCCCGCGTCACGTCCCTGTCGCCGTCCGCCACGCTCTACGACTGGGCCATGGATGTGATGTCGGCCGCATGCGACGGCACGGCGATGCCGGAACGGCCGCACGGCTTGGACGCCGAACGCGCACGCGCCGAGAGGCGGTCGAAGGCCATCATGCCGACCACATTCGCGGCGCTCTGCGAACGCGAGCGGTTGGCGGCGTTCGCGGACGTGTGCCGCCAGTGGCGGGTTCTAGGCCAAGTCGTCGAGGCTCCGGCGGATGGACGCCACCACCGGGTCGGACAATGCGGTGCCGACGCCCGGCACGCTTCGCAACGATCCGATCCTGGCGAGCCGCATGCGCGCGTCGGCCGTCTCCACGGCGGACAACGGCCTGTGGAATCCGCGCTCCCATTGTCCGGCGAACATGTCCGGATCGGCGCCGTCGTACAGGACGCCGCCGCCGCGGTCGATCACGGTGAGCCTGTCGACCAGCAGCGACGCGGCGACGGCGCGGACCGTGGCGGGCAGGTTCGCCACCGCGTTGTCATGCGCCTCCGCGGGCGTCCAACGCGCCGGCAATCCGACCGAACGGTCCCGGTAGTAGCGTTCCAGCATCGCCAGCCGCGACAGGACCGGCGGCACGGCCAGCGCGGCCCCATACGCGAGACGTCCAGCGTCCAGCATGAATTGAACGGGAACGTGGAACGGAGCCAAACGCCCTCCTGCGTGCGAAGCCAGTCGACGGGACCGGCCTCGCGGTAGAAGCCCGGGTTGGAAGAGATATACGGTCTGGTTGGTTTTCTTTCGATGCCGTCGTCCATGCCGGCCTCCATGCGTTCCAGAAGACTTTCCCGTCGATGGCGCCCGGTCCCGCGACGCATAGCCACATGGCATGACAGATTCGAGGAAACCATCCACGGCCGGCCCCAAGGAGAAACCCTACGTGCCCATCGAGCACCGCCCGCTATTGGGCGTGTCCGAAGCGGCCGCCCTGACCGGACTGGACGAGAAGATCGTCCGCCAGGCCATACGCCAAGGCGAGCTCATCGCCTGCTACGCCCATTCGTCGACCAAACGCATCCGCCGGCGTGACCTCGACGACTGGATCTCATCCCTGCCCGAACGGCCCCAATAGACGGGCCCGACGGATACGACACGGCCCCCGCATGGCTCCTTCGAGTCGTGCGGGGGTCGTGTCTTTTCCGGACGTAAGTACACCTTAAGTGCACCTAGTACCTATACTGAACCCTGAAACGTAGTCGGCAGTAGGGCTCAGGGGTTCCGACTATCAGATGTGGAAGTACAGCTCGTACTCCAGCGGGGTCGGGGCCAGACGAGCCTGGTCGATCTCGCCGCGCTTGATGCTGATCCAGGTGTCGATCAGGTCGTCGGTGAAGACGTCGCCTGCGGTGAGGAAGTCGTGATCTTCCTCAAGGGCGTCCATGGCCTCAGCCAGAGAGCTCGGAACCTGCTTGATGCCAGCGTGCTCTTCCGGCGGCAGCTCGTACAGGTCCTTGTCGACCGGTGCCGGAGGTTCGATGTGGTTCAGGATGCCGTCCAGGCCTGCCATCAGCTGTGCGGAGAAGGCGAGGAACGGGTTGCAGGACGGATCCGGAGCGCGGAACTCGATACGCTTCGCAGCCGGGGAGGTGCCGGCCAGCGGAATACGGATGGCGGCGGAACGGTTACGAGCGGAGTATACCAGGTTGACCGGAGCCTCGAAGCCCGGAACCAGACGGTGGTAGGAGTTCAGGGACGGGTTGGTGAAGGCGAGCACGGAGGAGGAGTGCTTGATCAGGCCGCCGATGTACCAGCGGGCGAGGTCGGACAGACCACCGTAGTTCTTCTCATCGTAGAACAGTGGCTTGCCGTCCTTCCACAGGGACTGGTGGCAGTGCATGCCGGTGCCGTTGTCGCCTGCGATCGGCTTCGGCATGAAGGTGGCGGCCTTGCCGGCGAGAGCTGCGGTCTCGTGGACGACGTACTTGTACTTCATCAGGTCATCGCCTGCGTGCTGCAGGGAGTTGAAGCGGTAGTTGATCTCCTGCTGGCCAGCGCCTGCCACCTCGTGGTGGGAACGCTCGAGAATCAGGCCGACCTTCTGCAGGTTGGCGACCATGTCGTCGCGCAGATCCTGGGTGTGGTCAATCGGCGGAACCGGGAAGTAGCCCTTCTTGACGCGGTTCTTGAACGCGATGTTCGGAGTGCCATCGTCCTCGGTGTCGATACCGGAGTTCCACGGAGCCTCGATGGAGTCCACCTCGTAGAAGGAGCGCTGCATGCTGTTCTCGAAACGTACCTTGTCGAAGATGAAGAACTCGGCTTCCGGAGCGAAGGAAGCGGTGTCGGCGATGCCGGTGGACTTCAGGTAAGCCTCGGCCTTGCCGGCAACCTGACGCGGGTCGCGGGAGTACGGCTCGTCGGTCAGCGGGTCGACGATGGAGAATGCCACGTCGAGGGTCTTGTGCTTGCGGAACGGATCGATGAATGCGGTGGAAACGTCCGGCACCAGCTTCATATCGGACTCGTTGATGGCCTGGAAGCCTTCCACGGAAGAACCATCGAACGGCATGCCGTCGGTGAAGGCGTCCTTCAGGAATTCGCTTGCCGGCACGGTGAAGTGCTGCTGAACACCGATCAGATCGGTGAAGCGAACGGAGACATACTCAATGCCTTCCTTGTTGATAAGGGCCTCAGCATCAGCCTTGGTTTCAAGTGCAGTCACGGGACCGCTCCTTTCGAATAAGTTACTTACAGGCTCTTAGTCTATGGTCGCGCGTTTCGCTCACTCGCCATTTGGGTTACGAGAATGTTTCGTAATGACATATTCGAAATGCGATTTCGCGAAAAATGGGGATTCAAGTGTTACGAACGGTCGCGTCACGCCCTTCAGCGGCGTGTCAATTAATGGACACGTATGGCTTCGAATATAGGAAAAGCTCCAATCGCACGACGCGATTGGAGCTTTTTCAACGGAATAATGCGATTCCACCGTCAGCGGCCGCGCATGGCGCGACGGCTCACGCGCTGCGGATGCATCGGGTCGACGCCCTTCGGCACGCTCATGCCGTTCTTCAGCTGCAGGGTACGCAGGCGCTCGTTGAGCACCGTGAGCTCGGTCTTGGTGAGCACGAAACGAGTCCTCGGATGGATGGCGGCCATCAGCTTGTTCTTGTGATGGGTCGGCTGGTAGCTCTTGAACTTGAGCAGCGTCTTGCGCACGTCCTTGAGGCGGGTCTGGTTTGCGCCGGTGCCGACGTACATACGGTAGACCGGGATTTCGGAGCCGGCGGTCACGCCCTGATGCGCTGCTCCTGACGATCCATGGCTCGCTTGACGCGATTGTAATCGCCTTCGCCCAGCAGATAGATGCCGTTGTAACCGGTACCGCGCCAGATGGCGTCCTTGGTCTTCGGGTCAATCCACACCGGTTCCTGGGGGAAGTTGAAGCCGGCCTTGCTGATGTTGCCGAGCACGCTTACTGCGGCACCGGGACGACCTTCGATCTTGGCGTAGCCGACCTTGTCGGCACGCTTGGTGAGCATCATGGTGGCGAACAGCACGCCCAGCATGACGGCAAGAATCATGAACAGGATCCAGCTGAACACATGCCACTTGAATATGACGCCCAGTACGACGAACACGATAATCGGTGCCACGAACACGCCACCGCACAGCCACGGAAGCGCCTTATCCTCAGCTTGGGTGTATTTGAAGATCTGGATGATCTGGCTGATGGTGCCTTTGCTTCTTCTGCTTCTTTTCTCTGCTTTATCTGCCATCGACTTCCTCGCTTGACGGTTCGGTTACACACTGGGACGATAGTTTATCAGGAACCATGCCATTTATGGTGCGACTGCGCTATTCTCTCGCCTATCTCGTATGCAGCGGGCGTCCGTCCGCTTTCAGCAACGCCTCACCGAGCGTCTCGCTGAACGTGGGATGCGGGTGGATGAGCCGTGCCGCATCGGCAAGCGGGACACGGTTGCCGACCAACTGTTCGGCTTCCGCTATCAAATCACTGGCGATTGGGCTGACGATGTGCACGCCCAACACCACCTGCATATCAGGATTGTTCGCAAACGCACCGCTGACGACGGTCATCGATCCGCCTTCCCCGCTCATCAGCATGCGCGCGTTGGACAGCATCGGGTATGCCGTCTCCTTCGGCTCGACCACGTCTTCGCGCGCTTTTGCCTGGTCGAGCGTCAATCCGACGCTTGCTGCTTCGGGGAAAGAGAACACCACCTGTGGCACGGTGTCGTCAAGCACGGGTTTTGGATCGGCTCCGGCGATTTTCTCAGCGATGGTGATGCCTTGTTCAAAGGCGCGGTGGGCCAGCGCATGACCTGGAGTGATGTCTCCCAGCGCCCACACGCCATCAAGGTTCGTCCGTCCGTATCCGTCGACGGTCACGTATCCTCGTTCGTCGAGCTTCAGGCCGCTGGAGCGGAACCAGTCGGCGTCGGTATTGGGCACACGTCCGATGGCGGCAAGCACCACTTCGCCGTAAGCGGTGCGGTCCTCATCGGAATCGCCCTGCCGATAGTGCACAGTGGCCCCTAGGTTCGCGCCAGTGTCGACACGGTCCACCGCGGTGCGTGCGATCACGTTCACTCCCCTGCGTTTCAGCTCACGTGTCAGCGTCATCGAAGCACGGCGTTCCCATGTGGACAGCACGCGGTCCTTACGAATCAGCAGTGTCACTTCGCAACCGGCGGCATTCCACAGCGACGCGAATTCCAATGCCACCGCACCCGCACCGATAATCACCGCGCTGGAGGGCAAGGTATTCAGCTCCAACGCCTGGGTGGAATCGATCAGCGCGCCGGCGAACGGATTTCCAGGCAACGCAAGCGGACGCGATCCGGTTGCCAACACGACGTCGTCGGCATCGATCGCAAGTTCCGTTTCAACCGGTTCGAACACGCCGGCTTCCACGGACCGCGATACCTGCGTCTCCCCCTCAGCCGGCGTGACACGTACTGTATGCGCGTTCTGCAATGCCGCGCAACCGCGGAATACGGTGACGCCGCGATGCGCCAGCAGGCCCGTCAGCCCTTTCGTCATCGTTTCCACGGTGGAGACGCGGAAATCACGTAATCTGCCGAAATCGATGCTCTGCAGCGTGGCGTTGATGCCCATGCGTTCGGCGTTATGGATGGTTTCGACGCTATGCACGGCGGTCAACAATGCCTTCGATGGGATGCATCCGCGGTTGAGGCATGTGCCACCGAGCGTACCGTCACGTTCGATCAACGCCACCGATTTGCCGAGTTCCGCGGCACGCAGTGCCGTAGAGTAACCGCCGGGGCCGGCTCCGATGATAGCGATGTCGAAATGCTGTTGAACCATATTGAATCCCAATTCGTTCCTCATTGATTCGTTTGCACGCACGTGAAGTGAGCTTTTGTTCGATGCGAGCAATCGTTTTCCATGGTAATGGAAAAGCCGTCAGTTGTTCGCTGACGGCTTGAAAAATCACCGGCGGTTCTCGATACCGATCACTCCGGCCAGTGTCCACGCTTCGGGTAACGAGGCTTCGGAAGCCTCCAACGGCGAATCTGGATGGCACGGCTCCACGCATAGGAACCGGAACGCATGCCCTTGGCCACGGACTGCTCACCGAATTTCTCGATGAGCTTCTTCTTGAGCTTGTGCCACATGACCGCCACGTCGATAATCACGGCGAACAAGTAGACATACATGATCAGCATGAGCGGCAACGCCAATGCAGGCCACTTGTAGGTGACGACCATGGATCCGATCAGGATTATGAACGCGACCGGGATGAAGAACTCGCCCAGATTGAAGCGGGCATCGACGTAGTCACGGATGTAGATGCGCCACGGCAGACGTTCCGACTTCGGCATGTGGTTGATGTCGCCACTTTGCATGGCATCGTATTCGGCGTTCTCACGTTCGCGGATGCGGGCCTTGGCCGCCTTACGGCTGGCGTCGCGATCCTTGGGGACCAGCGGACGGAGATTCTGCGCCTGGGCGTCCTTGCGCTTCGGGGTCGGACGGCCCTTGCCGGAGGTCGGCTGTGCAGCCTTGCTCTCGACGTTCTCCTGCGCCGGTTCTTCCTTCTTGGTAAACAAACTCATGCCTATAGAGCGTAAGGTGACGTATCGACGCTCGATGCCGCCCGCGGTGCCGTCTGCGTTGCGATTCAAGCTGCGATTCAAGCTGCGGTCGGACGGTCTGCAAAGAACGGATACAATGGACATTCGTCACACGATATTCAATCCGCGTAATACACACGCATATATAGGGAGCATCAAGGATTATGACAGCTTTAGGAGCCGAAGAGATCCGCACGCGCGTCGAGTCGGATTTCAACCGCATCGTCGACGTGTTGAACCAGAAGATCGCCTTGCAGTCGATTTCCGCGAAGGGCATCACCGCGGACCATATGAAGCGTTCCGCGCAATTCGTGGCGGACCTGCTGCGCGAGGTTGGTGTCGATACGAAGGTGGTGCAGTCGCACAATCCCGACGGCACGCCGGGCGCTTGGGAGGTCATCGGTTCCAAAAACGTCAGCGAAGACGCGCCGACGGTGCTGCTGTACGCGCACCATGACGTGCAGCCGGTGCCGGATCCGAGCGTATGGAACACCGACCCGTTCGTCGGCACTGAAATCGACACGCGTCTGTACGGCCGCGGAGCCGCGGACGACGGCGGTGGAATCGCCATTCATTCCGGTGCGCTGAAAGCGCTTGGAGACGATCTGAAGGTGAACATCAAGGTGTTCATCGAAGGCGAGGAGGAGATGGGTTCTCCGAGCTTCATTCCGTTCATCGAAGAACACCGGGACGAGTTCGCTTCCGATGCGATCATTGTGGCCGATTCGGGCAACTGGTCCGCTGAGATTCCGTCGCTGACCACGTCGCTGCGTGGCAACACCGATATTGATGTGCATGTCAAGGCGTTGGAACATCCGGTGCATTCCGGCCAGTATGGCGGCCCGATTCTTGACGCGAACACGCTGGCTGCGATGTTGATTTCCTCCATGTACGACGCCAATGGCGATTTGGCCGTGCCGGGCGTTGCGTCCGAGGAACCGGTTGGCGGCCTGCAGCGTGATATGGACGAGGCGACTGTGCGCGCCGACGCGGGCATCGTCGAATCGTATCGTCTTGCCGGCACCGGTTCGCTCGCCGCGCGTCTGTGGACGAAGCCCAGCGTCACCGTCATCGGGTTCGACGCGCATCCGGTGGAAGGATCCTTCAACGTCATCTCTCCTGAAACCACGTTCCGTCTGAGCTTGCGCACCGCGCCGAACCAGCGCCCGGAAGAGGCCCAGGAGGCGTTGGCCAAGTTCATGGTGGAGCATGCGCCGTTCGGTGCCGAAGTGTGGGTCGACAAGCTCGACAACGGCATGGGCTGGGCCATGGATCCGAACGCTGAGGCCACCAAGGACGCCATGGACGCCATGGAGGAAGCGTTCGGTGTGGCTCCGGTCAACAAGGGCGAGGGTGGTTCCATCCCGTTCATTCCGGAATTGCAGCGCATCTTCCCGAAGGCGCAGGTGCTGGTCACCGGTCCGGAGGATCCGAAGGCCAACGCGCATAGCCCGAACGAGTCCATCAGTCTGCCGGCGTTGAAGAACAACGTCATCACCGAAGCGTTGCTGCTGGATAAGCTCGCCAAGTAAGAAGCCGTGTAAGGCTTGCCGAAATAGGATAAAGCTCTCTGTCATACGATTCCGATTGGAACGTATGACAGAGAGCTTTTTCATTTAGCTGCCGATTGGGGAATCATCATCCATTAGTTGGACACGTTGCTGAACGCCCAATGCCAGTAGCCGGTGTAGTATGCGGTGGCCAACGCGATTGCCGGCACCGCGATGCAGATGGCGTAGAACAGCCAGTCGACCGCATGCAGTTTCGATTCGCGCGCTTGGCTTCGTGGCGCGTCGGATCCGAATCCGCGCGCTTCCATGGCGGTGGCGAGTTTCGTTCCACGTCGGATGGATACGACGAGCAGGCTGAATGCTTGCGAGAAGACGCGTTTGATGGTGCTGCCGTCGCCGAGGCCACGCGAGCGGCGTGACTGGCCGAGTGCACGCCAATCGTCCTGCAGCAGCGTGAACATACGCATGCCGGCAAGGCCGCCGTATACGAAACGTTGCGGCAGGCGCAGAATCTGCACGAGTCCGTCGGCCAGATCGGTCGGGTCGAGTCCCAAAGCCAGAATCACACCCGGCACGGCGATTGCGGCGACACGTAGGAATGTGGCCAACGCCAGATAGAGCGATCCTTGGGAGATGACGATGATGCCGCCCAGATTGGCCAGCACCGTGCCGGATGTCTTGCCGTACAACGCCACGGAAACGAAGCTGCCTGTGGCCGCTATCCATACCGGCCATGTCTTGCGCAAGACCGTCCAAGGAGCCACTCCGCCGATCCATAACAATAGCATCTCCAAACCAAACGCCACGGATGCCGAAACGACATCGAGGGTGAAGAACATCGGAATGCACAGGATCAACGCACCGATGAAACGGCTTACCGGGTTGATTTTCGCCACGAACCATGACGGTGACGCCGGCTTCGTTTCGTTACGACGTTCCTTGTGTGGCACCACGGTAATGGTTTCGAGCTTTTCATTGCCGTCGCGCCCACTGTTTTTGTTGGTTTCGAGCATGTCACTCCCCCTCTGACCAAAATACGGCGTGCGCCCAGCGCTTCGATGAGCGGCTCATCGTGCGTAATCATGATGACCGCGCAACCTTGGTCGCGCGCACCGGCGATCAATTGGACCATGCTGGTCCACGTGGTGAAATCCTGTCCGAATGTCGGCTCGTCCATGACCAGCACTTTTGGCGCGGCAGCCAGCATGGACGCCACGGACAGTCTTCTTTTCTCACCGCCCGATAGGGTGAATGGATTCGCTTTGGCGAAGCGGGAAAGATTCAGGCGTTCCAACAGCCTGTCGGCGATGGAATACGCCTCCTCGTCGGTTTTGCCCATGGATTTGGGGCCGATGGCCACCTCGTCTCGCACGGTGGATGCGGCGAACTGGTGTTCCGGCTCTTGGAACACCATGCCGATGCGTCCCAGCAAGTCGCGGCTTTTCCATGTGATCACATTGTTTTCGCGATGGGGAGGTACCAGATCGTCCGCCATGCATACACGTCCTGCTATCGGTTTGAGCAGTCCTGCGAGAGTGAGTCCGAGTGTGGATTTGCCCACACCGTTTCTGCCGGTCAACGCAGTCACCTCACCGGAATGGAATTCGAGGTCGATATGCTCGCCGAGCGGGAAATCATAGCCGAAGCTCAGATCCCGCGTGTAAAGCACGACGTCCTGCGGTTGCCGGATTTGTTCCGGTTTGGGCACGTGGCTTTCGATGGTGCGGCCCGGCACCCACGCACCGCCGTCGGCAAGCACCTGACCCATGTGGCCGAACACTTCGTCTGGAGTGCCGTCGGCGATTACGCCGCCGACGTTCGAATCGGCTTCGGGTTTGCCCAGCACGATGACGCGGTCGACCAGGTCGAGCCACACGTCGATATGATGTTCCACCACAACCAGCGTCTCATGGGTTTGTTCGAGGACGTGGCGGACAGCGTCGTGCACTTCCTTGACACCGTCCGGGTCAAGGTTGGCGGTCGGTTCGTCAAGCAGCAGCAGGCCAGGGTGCATGGCCAGCACGCCCGCCAAGGCGAGGCGCTGACGTTGCCCGCCGGAAAGTCCTCGTGTGGAGCGGTCGAACGCCATGTAGTCGAGCCCGACGATGTCAAGGGCGGCTCGTGCCCGGTTCCAGATTTCATCTTTCGGCAGGTTCAGGTTCTCGCAGCCGAATGCGGTGTCGTCTCCGGCACGTTCGAGAATCGTCTGCGAGTCCGGGTCCTGAAGCACCAGCCCGCAACGTCCGCGCGCTTGTCTGGCGTCGACGCCGTCGATGAGCAGCTCGCCTTCCTGCTCGCCTTCGTCATCTCCACCGAGCACGCCGGCCAAACCGGACATCAGGGTTGATTTGCCTGCGCCGGACGCGCCAAGCAACAGTACCCGCTCCCCCGGTTTGATGTCGAAGTCGACGTGTCGTAGCGCGAAATCCTTACGTGAGGCGTGTCTCCATCCCCAATCATGTGCGGTCACGCCGGCCGCTGTTGTGTTCTGAACGTCAGTGGTCATTCGTCGTTCTTTCTTCTGATTGTCATGCTGTTGTTTCGTATGCCGTTGTCATGCGATGCGCCATCACAAGAAAATCCCGCACCACCTTGATGTGATGCGGGATTTGCTTGCATCGGACAATCAGACCAGTTCCTGCGTACGACCGGATTCGAAGCGGTCGAGCACGCCGGTCTTGGCGATGGCCACCTGCAGGAGGTACATCACCGCACCGGCGAGCACCGCGCCGGAAATGGCGGAGGCGATCAGATAGATGCTGACGCGTAGCGCGCTCCAAGCCGGATTGGTAAGCCAGTAGTACAGGCCGCAGCCGACGCCTGCAAGTGCGCCGGAGATCGTGGTGGACAGCAGGTCCCACTTCTTATAGGCGAAGATGGCAAGACCGATTTCGGCGCCGAGGCCCTGCACGATGCCGACGATCAGCGAGCCGCCGACGCCCCACTGGTTGCCCATGGTGAGTTCGAGCGCGGCCGCGAGGGTTTCCGCGAACAGTGCGGCTCCAGGCTTGCGCACGATGATGGCGGCCAGAGGGCCTGCGAACAGCCAGAAAGCGTTAAGCAGGCCTTCGAAGCCTGGAGTCACCGCCTCGAAGAGGGCCAGCGGCGCGGTGCAGACGATGTCCCAGCCCCAGAAGATCACGCCGGATGCGACGGCGATGATGGCTGCGACGACGATATCGACCACGCGCCACTTGTTGTTGTGTTTGCGAACTGCGGAAGACTGGTTTTCTTCAGTCATGGGATATGTGCCTTTCTCTTTTCGCAAAGGCACGGGAAGTAGAGAGACGTCCGTGCGCCGGCATTATCCGGTATACGTTCATACGGTTGAAGCGGTTGCTTCCTCTCAGCCATTCGGCCCCCGTGTCTGCGCCTGATATTACACAGGACCCACGATTTACGTCGGTTTTGTCTCATAACGGATTCCGTATTCCGTGGCTGAGTCGCATTCCGATGTGTTGTTTTGGAGGAACGCTCCAACCGTATGGTGATTTTATTGAGGCAGTCTCATCAGCGATTCGGCAAGATTCTTGAATGTTTCTCCGATACCGTCCGACCGCAACGCGCCCTCTTTGGTTAGGACTGCGGGCCGGCCTGCTTCGCCGGTTTCGCGCAGTTCAGGCTCCAATGGGAGTTGTGCGAGCAGTGGCACTTCATAGCCGAGGCTGTGGGTCAGCTGTTCGGATACGCGTGCGCCGCCACCTTCGCCGAAGATACGTAGCTTCTCGCCTTTGTGCTCGTAGTAGCTCATGTTCTCCACGACGCCGCGAACTTTCATCGGCACCTGCAATGCCACCAGGCCGGATCGTACCGCGATGTCGGAGGCGGATGGCTGCGGTGTGGTGACCACCACGAGTTCGGCGTTCGGCAGTGCCTGTGCCACGGAAATCGCCATGTCGCCGGTGCCGGGCGCCAAGTCGAGCAAGAGGACGTCCGGCTCGCCCCACCATACGTCGGATAGGAATTGTTCCAAGGAGCGTTGCAGTCTTGGACCACGCCATAGGATGGCTCTGTCCGCGCCGGCGAACATGCCGATGGAGATCAGTTTCACACCCCATGCGGTGACGGGCATGAGCATGCCGTTGAGGTTCGTGGGCTGTGATTGCACGCCGAATAGCCTGGGCAGCGAGAAACCGTAGATGTCGGCGTCGATGGCGGCGGTATCGTAGCCGAGCGCCGCGAATGTGGCTGCCAGATTGGCGGTGACAGACGATTTGCCCACGCCGCCTTTGCCGGAGGCGATGGCGAAGATGCGGGTTTTGATGCCGGGTTTGTTGAACGGGTTCTGTTTACGTTCCGCTTTGAGGCCGGCCACCAGCTGGGTGAGTTTGTCTTGGCTCATGGAGCCGACTTCGATGCTGGGAATCAACGTGGCATCGGGATAGGAGGCGACCGCGCCGTTGATCTGGTTGGTGATGGTCTGCGACAGCGGACAGCCTTCCACGGTCAGTTCGACCCGCACCCGTACGTCGTACGTGTTGGTTTCGCCTGCCACTGGCGTGGCGTCAATGGCTGCGATCATGCCCAAGTCGGTGACGGACCTGCCCAGTTCGGGGTCAATCACTTTGCTTAGCCGTTCGTAGATGCGCGCTTCGATGGTGCGCTCGTCGCTCATGCTTCCTCCTTATGCCGCGTACCACAGTAGCGGTTCGCGGCACGGCTTGCCAGATGGTGTGGCGATTATTCAACTGTTCCTGTGTCGAGCAGCTGTTTGAATTGGTCTTCGTTGAGCATGGGGATGCCCAGTTCCTCGGCTTTTGCGGCTTTTGAGCCGGCATTCTCGCCTACGACGACCCAATCGGTTTTCTTGCTGACGGATCCTGCGGCTTTGCCTCCGCGCAGAACGATGGCCTCTTTGGCGGAATCGCGGGAAAATCCTTCCAACGAGCCGGTGACCACGACCGTTTTGCCTGCCAATGTTTGCGGCAGTCCGCTGGCTTGGGCTTGTCCGACTCCTACGCCGGCGGCCTTCCATGCGTCAAGCACGGCACCGCGCCAATTGCCCGGCTCACGGGCCGCGGTGAACCATGTGACTACGGATTCCGCAATTTCCGGACCAATACCGTCGATTTGGGACAATTCGTCCACGCTGGCATGTTCGATGGCATCCAACGTACCGAACGCGCTGGCGATGGTGCGTGCGGTGGGCGGTCCGAGCCTGCGGATGGACAGGGCCACCAGAACGCGCCACAGGTCGGCATGGCGGGCTTTGTCCATTTCGTCGAGCATCTTGCGGGTGTTTTCCGCCGGACGAATGTACACCGGCTGCACGCTGGACGCGCCTCCACGGGATACCTTGATTTCCTCGCGGATCACCACGGCGTCATCCGGCACCACGTATTGCGGATATTCCGCGGTCTCGTCGATGTCGGCATCCTTGCGTTTGCGGGCGGCGGTAGGCGCGGTCCAGAATGCGGGCACCTGATGCCATAATCCGGATCCGCCCACGCGTTTGCGCACTTTCTTGATCTTGCCGTTTGACCCGACGGTCTCGTGGATTTCGATGATTGGGGCCTCGCGCCAGACGCGCACATCCTTGAGGTCTGCGGACGTCAACGAGAACAGCCCGGCCTCGCTGGACAGCACAGGTGTCTGCATGGGCGGCAGTTCCAGTCCCGCCACCGGCTCGTACGGTTCAGGCTCCTCACCGGGTTTCACCACGATTTCGGTGATGTTCGGCGCATACGTGTCGATGGAATCGGGCCTGTCCTCTTCGGGATTCGTCAGCGCAATGGCTGATTGGTCGCCCAGATGTTCGATATCGAACGCCTTGCGGGACGCCAGATTGATGATCCGCTCGGTCAGCTGCGCCGGGCAGGATTCCACGTTCGTGCAGCGTATATCTTTGTCTCCCTCTTTGGCGGGAGCGAGTTCCGCGCCGCAGCTCGGGCAACGCGTGGGCATCACGAACCGGCGGAGCTGGCCCTCACGTCCCTTGCGTCGCTCCAGCACCGGACCGACGAGCTCGGGAATCACGTCTCCCGCCTTGCGCACCACCACGGTGTCGCCGATGAGCACGCCTTTGCGTTCCACTTCAAAGGGGTTGTGCAGCGTGGTACGGGATACTGTGGAACCGGCCACGTACACGGGTTTCAACACCGCCACCGGAGTCACACGTCCGGTGCGCCCCACCTGCACAGTGATGTCAAGCAGCTCGGTATTGACTTCTTCCGGTGGATATTTGTAGGCGATGGCCCAGCGCGGCGCCCGCGATGTGGCGCCAAGGGAACGCTGCAATCCCAAATCGTCGACCTTCACGACGATGCCGTCAAGCGCGTGTTCGATGTCGCCTCGGTGTTCGCCGTAATAGTCGATCATGTCGAGGATTTCCTTGAACGACGTGACCTCACGGTTGTGCGGAGAGACGGGCACACCCCATTTCTTATACAATTCGTAGGCTTCGGATTGGTCGTTGACCACATCATGGCCGTTGCCGGCGTGCCCCGCACCCCAACGCAGCGATCCGATGCCGTGCGCGTAGAAGCTCAGGCGACGGGTTGCGGTGATACGCGGATCCTTCTGTCTCAGACTACCTGCGGCCGCGTTGCGGGGATTGGCGAATGGCGCACGACCGGCGTCCTCGTTCTCGGCGTTCAGCTTGTTGAAATCGTCCCATCGCATGAACACTTCGCCGCGGATCTCCACGAATTCGGGAATGTCTTCCTCCGGTCCGGCAAGGTTCTGCGGAATGGTGGAGATGGTGCGCACGTTGAGAGTGATGTCCTCGCCGGTCACGCCATCGCCTCTGGTCAGACCCTGTTCAAGCACGCCGTTGCGGTAGATGAGGTTCAGCGCAAGACCGTCGATTTTCACCTCGCAGGTCATGGGCAGTGGCTTCGATTCGGGCCAATCCAATCCCCTGAGCACGCCGTCGTACCATTCGCGCAGCTCCTCGATGGAGAACACGTCATCGAGGCTCATCATGCGCGATGGATGACGTACGGAAGCGAAGTCGTTGGAGAACGTGCCGCCCACGCGATGGGTCGGTGACTGCGGTGAGTCAAGTGATGGGAACTGCGCCTCAAGCGATTGCAGGCAGCGCAATCTTGCGTCATATGCCGCGTCGGATGAGACGGGGGCATCGTCGATATAGTATGCGATCTGGTCTGATTCCACCCATGCGGCCACGCGCGCCCACAGCCTGGCCGCGGCTTCGGCGCTCATCGAAGCCACATCAACCTTGTCGAGGCGCATGGCGTCGGCATCGGTCGGCTGCAACGCGGCAATCCAACGTTCGCTGCCCGGAGTCAGCGAAGCCAGCCCCTCATCGGCCACGACGGCCGCGGAACTACCGTCGCTCTCCGGCGCGTCGAAATCCCATGCCAACTGTTCGGAATCATCACGATTCGTCATTGTCACCGCTTTCCCATCATTTCCGCCATGCCGCGCGGATGTCCACGCCAGCACCGATTATCGCACAAATGTTCGACCGTTTTGTTAGTTGTTCAGAGAGCGCAGGAACTGCACCTGCACCACGTCGGCACCGTCATGGTCTTCGTAATCCATGCGCATCGCGGCCACCGACAGGGTGCGTGCGGGCACGAACATGCCTTTGTCCACGCAGACGCGGGCCGCTTGGTGCATCAGGGGCGCGACCGGCGTGTTCGGCCATACCGGCAGTCCGGCGTCGGCGAGCACGTGGATGGCTTCCTGCACGTTGGTCGGCACCGGAATGCACTGCGATTGCGCTCTTCCGATCAGTTCCTGCAGTTCGCTTTCGAGCATGGCGATACGTCCGGGGGCGATCTCCTCGCTCATGATGTATGAGGCGGCGGCAAGGTCGAAGTGGTCGCACATCCATTCCGCATAGGCGAGGCGATAGTAGGCGAATGAGGCGTCTTCCCGGTCAAGCGCGACGTTCAGCGCGTTGAGGCATGCCGCACGTGCCGGATCCCAGTCCTCGGCACGCCCCAGCTGCACGGCGAGCTTGAGGTGCGACAGCGGGTATGCGGGGGCGTAACGCACCATGGCGTTCAGATGCGGCAGCGCGGCATCGACGCCTTTGACTTGGGCGAGCAGGTCGGCAAGCTCCATATGCATGTAGAACAGGTTGTCGGGAATGAGCACCGTTCTTTCGCCTTCGGTGGCGAACATGCGGTTGTAGATGACGCGTTCCGCATATGAATTGAAGTACCGCGGCACGCCCGGATTTTCAGCGAAGATCCGGTCCATGCGTTCGAGGTGGACTGGGCGGATTCGATGGCCCGCTCGACGTCTCCGGAGAACAGCATGTCTCGTGCCTTCAGACGTTCGTCATCGAGGGATTGTGCCAGTTCGAATGAGAAGTCGGGCGTGTCTTCGCCGTCGATCAGCGCGCTGGTGACCTGCGGCGCCAATTCGGTCAATTCCGGATCGGATATGGAATTGATGATGTCCATGGCCTGTTTGGCTTTGGCCACCGATTCGAGTCCGTCGCTTTGCGCAAGACGATGGAACTCCCCCACGGCGCGCTGCAACAGGTCGACACGCTGGATGGACAGGCCCATCATGTTCTCACAGCCGAACAACTGCGCCGTGCCGTCATCAAAACGAATGTCGGACAGTTCGGGTTCTTCTTGGCTTCCCGCCGGTGAGAATCGGCTGTCACGAAGGTCGAAGGCCGCATCGATGGGTTTGAGCGCGCCTTTGCCGTCCACGTCCATTTCGGCGTCGAACATGCGGTATGTGGCGGTTGGATGGGCCAATCCGTCAGTGTCGAGCCGCTTCAGGAACTCGTCGCGGGTGAAGGTGACGGTCACCAAGTTGCGTACGGTCGGGTTTTTGCGCAGCTGCGCCATCGGATCGTCGTCATCATCATCGAGGTAGGTGTCGTACTCCGTTTTGTCGCTGGCGTCGTCCCGCATGGAGGCGTCGTCATCGTCGGCGTGTCCGTCCGGTACCGCGAACGCCATTTCGTCGAAGTCGATGTTTTTCATCAGGTCTTCGAACTGGCCGTCCACCGTATCGTCTCCAGTGCCAACGCTATCCGAGCCAGCCGAATCGTCGGAATCGATTGATTCGGATGAGATATCGGTGGTTCTCGGAGTGACGGGCCGAGCCGGATCGCCATGGTAGTCGCCGTCCTTTGGAGCGGCTTTGGATCCGGATGGCCTCATGTCTCCGGTACGGATGCGTTCGAAGGCGCTTAACGCCTCGCTCATCAACTCGCTGATGGCGGAATCCTGTTCGGCTACGGCCTCTTCCAGACCAATCGAATCGATGTGCATCGACACGCGTTTGACATTCGGATCGGCTCCGAAGCTCAGCGCGGCCATCATGAGTCCGACGCGCAGATTGTAATCGACGCTCATACGCGTGCGTTCGACGTCGGTCAGGTCGATCCACGCGCGGCGCGATACGTCGTATCGGGTGAACGGCATCATGGACACTCCAGCAGAAGTGAAGCCGATTGCGACTTCGCCGTCGCTGAGGTCGCACCGGAAGTCAACGTCGAAACGGTATGGCAGGCGCAGGCTGCGCAGCAGACGGGACATGGTCTGCCGGTACACCCATTCGGAACCTCCGTCGGCGCCGGAATCGCCTTCCAACACGTTGTCCTTGGTTGATTCGGCGACTTCACGCCGGAAGTCGGCCGCGATATCCGCCAGTCGGCTGGCGGCCTGGATGCCGTCTTCCCGGTTCGGGTCGAGGATCGCGCCGAACCGGTCGTCCGGTTTCAACGCGATCAGCGCCGGATTCTCCAGCAGGGCGAAGTCGATCTGCGCGGCTTCGGCACGCGTCACCGTGTTCTCCGTGGGGAGAGCGCCGATGCGTGCGTTACGTTCCAGCCATGAGCTGACGGCGGCGAAGCGGTTGAGGTTGCCCTCGATGTTGAGGGCGCACAGCACTGCCGAGAACGGCAGGGAGGAATCCCATGCGAAGAAGTAGCATCCGGAATAGCTGGATGTGTACAGGCGCAGCGGTTCCGCTCCGTGCACAGCTTCGAGCCCTTGATCGGTATCGAGCGCGTGGGCTTCGCGCATCAGATCGGCGAAGTAGTCTTCCAGGCCGGAGGCGCGCATGCCATGCGACCGGGCGCTCATGGTGTCTCTGATGGACCGTCGGATGGCGCCTATGGGCGCTTCGCGGTTGAGCCTGCGGAAAATGTTGCCGGAACCGAAGCCGACGAGCAGGCCGTTCATCTGTGGAAGCATGTAGGCGGCGAAGAAGGCGATGGTGATGGCGTCCCGATATTCGAGGTCGAACCGCATATTCGCTGGCAGGTTGGCGCGCATTTGCTCAAGCGTGTAACGGCTGCCGGTTTTGAGCCATGAGGCGAGCCACATCATGCGACCGCCCAGCATGCGTCCCACGACGCCGCCTTGCGTGGCGCGCACCGTTTTCGGATTGCGGCTGGCCGCATGGCCGAGTCTTGGACCGTCCGCCAACGTAAGGGTTTCCTCTTTGACGAAGACGAACCGCGGTTCGAGTTCCTGCGTGTCCATGTCCGGATCGGTGCCGGCGAAGACACGCGCTTTGCCGTCCGCGAGCGCGATTTGGGCGAAGTGGTCGCTGTCGGTGAACAATCCGATGGAGAAGGCATGGCCGTGGGTCTGCGGCAGTTGGGCCCATCCGAGGCGGAATCCTCCGGGCACGCCTTCGAATCCGTCGATGATGTGTCGTTTGATGAGCGGATTAAGCCGGATGGCGTTGCGGGTCAGTTCGTCGACGATGTCGTCGGGCTTGTCAAGCGCCTTGCCGAAGGGGTTGGCGTGGATGTGGCGCGGCGTGGCCTGGTTGACGAGTCGCCGCACATTTTGCCTGACGCGTTCGAGCATGGTCCGGTTATGTTCCGGTTGGCTGGCCGGGTCTGATGGTGTGCGGTGAGACATGTGTGCCATTCTTTCAATCCAATGCGACATGAAGCTATTAGAATAATGACGTGACTTTTTCGAAGCAGCGTTTTCAGGCACGTCGTCGTATGTGCGCAGCCATTGTAGTCGCTTTCGCGGTGATGGTGGCGGTCGAGTGCGTGTTGTGCAATATGCCGTTTTGGCGTTCCTTGACCGCATCGGGTGATTCCGCCGCCGCGTACAACGTGCTGGGCCCTGGGCTCGAACGTACTGACGAGGGGTTGTTGAAGGTCACCGATCCGACGCAGGCATATATGCAGGTCGATGCGGATGGCTCGTCGGAATATGTTCGTATGGACCCGGTGTCTTCGAAGGCGTTGGATAAGGCAGCCAGACAATCGGAGCAGGTGTTGCGCACGGTTCGTGTCCGTCCTGATGTCAATCGCAGGGCCGGTACGGTCAGTTCGGTGTCGGTGTCTTCGCCGCGTTCGCTGTATGTGCATGCGGCGGCTGCAGGTGGTTCGGTGTGCGTGCGGATTGTCGAGCCGAAGGGTTCGCTGATTCCGTTTGATGCGGTGCGTGCGAATGTGCGTGTACCGTTCGCGTTGAATCCGTTGCGTATCGGCGTGATGGTGGCCGTGTTGGCGATGGTACTGGTGTGGAGGCCTGGTTCGCGGTTGTGGCGGATGCCGTTGGATACGACGAGTGTGAGGCAGCGTGCGTGGCTGGGGGCGCTGCTGGCGGTGCCTGTTGTGGTCACTTGTGCCGTTGTGGTGTGGCAGCTGGTGGAGGCGGCTCCGTTGAGCTTCCATACGAAAGGCACGTACACGTATGATTTCGACCAGTACGATTACGTGGCAAGGGCGCTGCTTGATGGTCACGCGTGGTTGATTTGGTGCCGGATGCGTTGCGTGACGCGGCGGATCCGTATGATGTGGCCACCCGGCAGCGGTTGCTTGCCGATGGCGTAAGCCCAGTGTATTGGGATTACGCGTTCTATCAGGGGCACTGGTATTCGTATTTCGGTGTGGTTCCCGCGTTGTTGTTGTTCCTGCCGTATCGGGCGGTCACATCGTTGTTCGTCGATGGCGGGCTGATGATGCCCTGCGGTGCGGCCGTGCCGCTGCTGATGCTTGGTTTTCTGGTATTCGATGTCTGCTGGTGATTCGTGTGATATCCCGAATTCGTCCGAAATGCGCCGTTGGCTGCGGTCAGTATGCTGTGCGTGTTCATGCTGTTGGCTTCCAATGGTTTGTATCTGTGGTATCGGACGAATTTCTATTCGGTGCCGATCGCCGCCTCCCTGTTTCTGAGCGTGTTGGGATTGTGGCTGTGGTTGGGCGCCGCCAAGCGGGTGCCGGTGTCAGGCGATCGGATTCGTGAGGTTGATGGCACGCAGTCGTTGTCGTTGCCCCATCTGGCTGCAGGCTCGATGTGCATTGCGGCCAATCTAAAAGGGGTGCCGTCCGCAGTTCATTCTCGTGGCGTTGCTGGCTTTCGTAATATTCTGGCCGCAGATTCAGTCGATTTTCCGTCACGCCTCCAATGATTCCTCCCTTCCCCATATGTCGGTCTGGCGTCTGATGCGCGCGCCGTTGGCCGCATTGCTTCCCGCGTTGATTGTGATCGTTCCTCTGCTGGCGTACAACGTGGTCCGGTTCGGATCACCGCTCGACTTCGGCACCTCATATCAGATGACGGTCACGGATATGACCAGTTATCGGCAGCCATTGTCGAATCTTGCGCTGACCGTCGCATATTACCTGTTCCTGCCGTTGCGGTTCACGGATGCGTTTCCGTTCCTCGCCGTCAATCCGGCGCCTCTTCCCACTTGGGGATTTACCGAGGCAATGCCTGGCGGCTTATTCACGATAGCTCCGTTGACGTTGGCCGCGCTGGCCTGCCCGTTCCTCTACCGGCGTATGCGCAAGGCCGGGCGCACGAACACATGGCTGTTGTTGACATCCAGCCTGGCATTGGGATTGCTGCTTGTGGTGATTGACTCCCGCATGGCTGGTTTGGGATGGCGGCATCGCCGATTTCGATGGCTGTTTGCCTTGGCCGCGTTGCCTTCGTTGCTGATCGTACTTTGATTGCGGCAAGCCGCGTCTGCGTTGGGTATGTCGTGCCGGATTCCTCGCGCTGCTGCTGTTCACGCTGGTTGTCGCGCTGATGTCGTTGTTCCTGCCCGGGCGTGACGATGAGATGTTGCGCAACAATCCCCCTCTATCTCGACGTGCAGTCCTGGTTCATGTTGGGTTGACGTCCGACATAAGCTAGCATCCAGTAAAAATTCAGGTTTCTTTCCTGATTCATATAGCAGTTTTTCCGGTTTGCTCTGAGTTTCATCGGCAATCATAGTGATTGTCATCATTGTTGCTTTGAGTTATGTTCCGGGGGTCGCCGACCATGAAACCGCTTTCGCCGCCACGCAACCATCCTCAGGCCGCACGTCGGATGCCAAAGGCGACATCGTGCTGCTCACCACCGAACTGGGCCGCGACGACAACGCCGTGCAGGACCAAGTCGTCAAACTCGATGCCGAAACCAGCAGTGTGACGCGACTGTTGGATTTCGGCAGCCTGTTCGCCGATTACAAGGCGTCCGCCACGCATGCGGGCACGGACGATTCGGATGAACTGCCGGTGAACCTGCGCGCGGTTGCGCCTGCGGTTCGTTACAATCGGCGGTATGGGTTTCTTCGATTCGCTGTTCGCCGGTAAACATTCCACACCGGCTTCGTCCGTCACGTTCCATCTCGACCAGGCCGCCCACATGTACGAGGACGGCAATATCGGCTTAAGCCACCACGCTTGATATCACACCTGACAGCAAGCGTGTGGCGATAATCGGCTTGAACGGCGCAGGCAGACCACGCTGCTGAAGTTGCTGGACGGAGCGTTGACCGCCACGTCCGGAACGGCCCGCATCGAAGCGGACGGTACCGCATACGACCCCGCCGTGAAACGCGATCTGAAGCATGTCGAGGATCTGGTCGGCCGCGTGCGGCGCGAAGAGATTCCGAACGCCTACTACAAGGCGGCTTCGATTCGTGAGGCGATCGACCTGCCGTTGAAGAAGCACAAGGTGCCGGAAAGCGAACGTCAGGCGATCATCGGCAATCTGTTCGCGCATTTCGACTTGGCTTCCGTGGCCCGCGAGCCGGCCTCCGCTTTGGATAGCGAGAAGCGGCATCTGCTGGCGATCGCGGCCGCGTTGAGCTTCTCCCCCGCTGCGATCGTCGCCGACGAGCCGACCAAGGGATTGGACGAGGTGTCGTCGACGCGCGTGGCGAAGGCCCTGTTCAGCTATGACAAGCAGGTGGTGTTCGCCACGCATGACACGGATCTGATCGTCCGTCCGGAATATGCGATCGGCCGCGTGCTCGTTGTCGACGACCATCGTGTGGTGTTCGACGGCGCGCCTCGTGAGGCGGTCGATTTTTACACGGATTTGGTTCGTTCGAAGTATGAGGCGGCGAAGGGCGACAGGGCGTAGAAGAGATTTCGGACTCGGCAGTCCGTTCAGCCGATCAGTTCGTTGACGGTGTCGATCACCACGTGCACGTTATGCCGGAAATCGTCCGGTTCGGGCAGTAGTGAGATGGCCAGATAGCCGTTGGAGGTCATGTCGAAGAAGTAGCCGGGCTGTCCGGATACGCCGTGGCGTTCGATCATGTGCAGCACCAGCTCGTTCTCGTCGAGCACGCTGGGCACGCGCAGCAGTACGTTCCATCCGCCTTCGGCACGCAATACGCTGACAAGACCTTGCTCATCCGCGTCGAGCATGGCATGCAGTGCTTTGAGATTGCCGCGCACACGTTCCTGCACGCGCGCGGTCTGCGATGGCGCCGCTTCAAGCAGTGCGGGAATTTGTTTTGCGACGATCTCGCTCATGGGCAGATAGTCGTCGGCGATCACGTCGAGACGACGCTTGGCTTCCGCCACGTCTTCGGCGGGACCTGATACTTGGATCCAGCCGACTTTGGCATGCGGTGCGGCGAGCATTTTCGAAAAACCGTCCAACGCGAATGTGAGCGCGCCACGCTCCCCCGCGAGTCGTGCGTTGCCTTCGAATGGTTCCAAATCGTAATCGTAGAACACTTCGTCGGCGATGATGGCCACGTCGTGGTCCCGGCACAGGCGGACGATCGCCTCGCGTTCCGACGGTTTGACGTACGAACCGGTCGGATTGTTGGGGTTGATGAGCACCAGCGCGCGGATGCGATTGCCGTCCGGGCCTTCCAGCGCGGTTTTCAGTTCGGCCACGTCGATATACCAGGAGCCGTCGAATCGTTGTTGGTATTCGATCATGTCGACGCATTCGAGGCGTGCGATCGATTCGATGAGCGGATAGCCGGGTTTCGGTGCGAGCACGGCGTCACCGGCATCACACAGCAGTTTGATAAGCCACGAGTAGGCTTCGGAAGTTGAACTGAGGATGTACAGGTCGTCCGGCGAGCAATGGCCGATTTCCTGCATGTCAAGGAACGCGGCCAGCGCCTCACGCGCGTAGCGTTGGCCGCGCGGGTCGGCGGAGTAGATGTCCGGCACAAGATCCGGAGCCAGCGCGTGCCGTGTCGGATTGGAGTCGTTGAGCTTGCCGAGCGGTCTGCCGGCTGTTTTGGCGGTGGCTTCCGCCTTGGCGATGGGATTGGGCTCACTGATGTCGACTCTTGAGGAAAAACGCATGCTCTCCACCCTACTCCATGGACTGCCGTCTTCCATCTGCGGCACATGGAACAACGAAAAAGGCCGTCCGACGAATCGGACGGCCTTGTGACAACCTAATCGGTCAACACATCACTTCTGCTTGGTGCTCGCGTAGTATGCGGCGCCGATGATGCCGGCCTCGTTGTGCAGCTTGGCTGCGACGATCGGGGTCTTGATGTCGATGTACGGCAGGAACTTCTCGGAGACGCGGGACACGCCACCGCCGACGACGAACAGCTGCGGGTCGAAGTAGAACTCCATGAGGGAGTAGTACTTGGTCAGGCGCTTCGCCCACTTCTTGTAGCCCATGTCGAGCTTCTCGCGGATGGAGGATGCGGCGTACTTCTCCGCGTCGCCCTTGCCCTTGAGCAGTTCCAGATGGCCGAGCTCGGTGTTCGGAATGAGCTCGCCGTTGAAAATCAGCGCGGTGCCGATGCCGGTGCCCAGCGTGGTGGCGATGACGAGGCCATCCTGGCCCTTCGCGGCGCCGAACTGCTGCTCGGCAAGACCGGCGGCGTCAGCGTCGTTCACCACGGTGACCGGACGACCGCAAGCTTCGGAGAACACTTCGGTGACGTCCACGCCGACCCAGGACTGGTCCAGGTTGGCCATGTAGCCAAGCTTCTCGCCCACATGAATCGGAGCCGGGAAGGCGATGCCGACCGGAGCGGACTCCGGAACCTCGAAATGCTCGAGCTGCTGGCGAACGATTTCGCCGACGGCCTTCGGAGTGGACACCTCCGGGGTGAGGATCTTCAGACGCGGTTCGGCGAACTCGCCCTTCTCGAGGTTAACCGGGGCGGCCTTAATGCCGGAGCCACCAATGTCAACGCCGAATGCCTGTGCAGTCTCAATCATCTTCAACCTCTCTATCAAGGTATGTTATGGGTGTATTCGAACCGGTACGTATTATGGTAACTCGCAACATGCCCAAAATCGCGCGCGACATGCACAAATGGTGAGAACGATTGCACAAATTGTAATACTTAACCGAGTAAATATTTCATCGCCTGTTTTGCAAACGATTCGTCCCACGTCGGTAGAGGCTCCGACGTGGGACGAATCGTCAATCGCGTGATCGCCGCGCGTTGGGAAACGCGTGGGCCACGGTATTACTTCAGCGGCGGCATCGGCTGCCATTCCGGATCATGCAGCAGCTTGCGCGAATCCCACCATCCCTTGGCGATCTGAACGATGCCGGTCTTGAAATGCTCGCGGTCCACCATCATCAGTCGAATCACTTCCTTGACCGCGGTCAGCACCGTACCCAGACCGAACAACAGCGGACGGTAATCGCCGTACGTCATGAAGTATCGGGCCATGTAGCCGCGGTTGCGCATGATGTGGTAGCGGTTCATGTCGGAAGTGGAGTTGAGCTGGCGCACGCCGGCGATGTCCCAATTGCCGATCTCGCGCGTACGGCGCAGCACCACGTCGGGCACGACGATCGGATTGGTGACCTTGCTGGCACGATAGCCGTACATCGTGTCGTCCCAATAGATGAAGAAACGCGGGTCGGGCAGACCGATCTTCTCGACGATGTTGCGGCGGAACAGGCCACCTTCGAAGCACAACGTGTCCATCACGCGATAGCCAGCCGGGCCGAACGCAGCCGGTGCGATCGGGTTCGGAATGCCGAGCGGGACGATGAAATCGTACTGCCAGTAGAACGGACCGCCATCATAGTCGTAGCGGCTTCCCTGAATCACGTCGTGCCGATCGGTCCACTTGGCCAAGCGCTCGATGCCTTCCGGCATGACGGCGACGTCGTCGTCCATGACCCAGAACCATTCGGCACCCAGCTCGTACGCCTTCTTCACGCCTGCGGAGAAACCGCCCGCGCCTCCGAGGTTGTCGGTCTGCGGCGCGTAGACCACGCGGTTCTCGTTGCCGGACAGGTCGGCCACGGTGGTGCCCCACTGCGCGGTGAGTTTGGCGCTGAATTCTTCGACCATGCCATGGGTCTTGTCGCTGTGCTCGTTGTCCACGACGATGATGCGCCACGGGGCGACGGTAAGCTTCTCGATGGATTCGAACAGGGTGGCGAGCAGCTGCTGGCGCTTGTAGGTCACCACGACGATAGCCAGCTTTTCGATGGTCTTCTTCGCAACTTGCTTTTCAGTCATACGTTCCATTCTTGCACCGGCCCTCAACCACACATCGGCCATGTTCGATATGGAGCCGAGCACGGGCATAATCCGCGACAAATATGGACAGAACCTTGCACGGCATGAACTTGTTTGCCATAATGAACCGCGTATGCAGGGGAATCCGTATGACGGATTGAGATGGGCGTGGACGTCCGAACCCTTTGAACCTGATGGTTGACACCAGCGTAGGGAGGCATGGCCATATGGCTGATGTGGTTTCCGTAACCAATTCCGATTCCGCGTTCGACGCTTCGAAGGGCGTCACGCGAACCAATCTTCCCCCATTCGCGCAGCGGCTGCGCAAAGCCGCCGACCTCGTATGGGAGGAAGGCTACAGGCAGCCGTTCATCCGCGAACTGGGCGAAGGCACTCTGCCGCGCGAGAAGTTCGCGTTCTATCTGCTGCAGGATTTCCGTTATCTTAACGACTACGCCAGAGTGCATGCTTTGGGACTGGCCAAAACAGACGATCCTGAGATCATGGCGTTCATGCTCAACGTGCAGAACGGCGCGTTGAATGTGGAGTCGACCGTGCACCGCACGTATCTGGCCAGCTACGGCATCACCGACGAGCAGATGAACAACGTGCGCCAGTCGGCGTTCGCCCGCGCGTACACGTCGAACATCCTTTCCATCGCCTATGGCAAGGACATCCTCGACATTCTCGTGGCCGTGCTCCCCTGCGCCTGGGTGTATGCGGATTACGGATATCGTCTTGCCCATGAATTCGCCGACACGCTCGATGTGAACCAGTACAAGAGCTGGGTGGACATGTACAAGACCGACGAGTTCTGGCAGGGTTCGGCTTGGCTGATCGAGCATATCGAAAAACTCGCCGCCGAGGTGAGCGAGGAACGTAAGCAGGAGCTGGTCGATATTTTTGTGACCGGCGTTGAGAACGAGTACATGTTCTGGTCCAGCGCGTACGACATGCAGTACACGTGGAAGCCCGAATGGGATCAGGAGAGCTGATTCTCCGGCACGCTCTCTTCCGATTGTTTATTTCCATATGAAGCGGCCCGCCTTCCGATTGGTTCCGGAGGGCGGGCCGCTTCTCATATCTAACGTTCGGCTCGCTATTCGCGCACGAGACGAATGTGCTCCACGTCGTCACGCTGGGAACGACGGTAGAGCACGAAACGGTTGCCGATGACCTGCACGAGTTCCGCGCCAAGCTGTTCGGCGAGACCTTCGCCGGCCTCCTTGGCGGTCAGACCGGAACCGTCGAGCACGGAGCATTTGACGAGCTCGCGCTTCTCGATGGTCTCGTCCGCCTGTTTGACGGCGTTTTCGCTCAGATCGTTCTTGCCGACCTGGATGAGCGGATTGAGTTTGGTGGCCAGGCCGCGCAGCTGCTTGACCTGCTTTTTGGTAAGTGCCATATGTGTTCCATTCCTATCTACAAATACCCGCTCAAGCCTAGCGTGAGGACGGTATTTGCCCATCCGCCCGCAACGCACCGGTCATAACAGCACGCCCAGCACGACCAGTGCGACGAGATAGACGAGCACCACGATCGCCACGGCCACGTCCATGCCGGTGACGCGCATGACACGCCAATGCGTGCGCGTCGCACCTTCCTCATAGCAGCGCGCGTCCAAGGCGAGGCTCAGGGTTTGTCGGCGTGGCGGATGGCTGCGGCGAAGACCGGCACGACGACCGCCACCATCGCTTTGATGCGTACTACGAACGAACCTGTTTCGACGCTCCCGCCGCGCGCCGACTGCGCGTCGATGATTGCTTTCGTTTCCACACCAAGCGTCGGTAGGAAACGCAGGGCGAGGCTCATCACCAATGCCGTCTCCTGCGTGTGCAGACCGAATCTGGCGAACGGTGACAGCAGCGATTCGAACGCGTCGGTCATGGCGGTCGGTGGGTGGAGGCAAGGGAACATCGCTCCGATGACGATGACCACGGCGAACCGACATGCGTAGAGTAGGGCGATGCGGATGCCGTCATCGGTGATGGGAATCGGCCCGAGGCTCGCCACCGTGGTGCCGGTGCGCACGAAGAAGATGTTCAGCAGGCCGCAGAAAACGAACAATGCCAGGAACACACGCACGGAAGCGGCCAATCGGCCTACATTGATGCGTCCGGCCGCGGCGATCACGCCGGTGAACACCACGGCAAGCAGCAATTGCCAGAATGAGCCGATGGCGAACGCGGAGAACATGAGCGCCAATGCGGACAGCATGCCCACGCGCGGATCGAGGCGTTCCAACAGGGTCCGCCGCTCCCCCACGGTCGCGGTGTCCGAGCCGGCGGCGTCCACGGATGGTTCCGCATCCGGCTCCTTCGCAGGTGGCTTTCACTGTGGATTCCGTGGATTCCTTAGAGTCCGCACGTTTCGCCGGCTTGCCCAATATGATGGTACGGTCGGCAAGCTCGTCCACTTCATCCTGCGAATGCGAGATGAGCAGTATGGTCACGCCGCGTGATTTGAGCCCGTGGATGAGCCCGTGCACGCGTGCGGCGGCCTCCTCGTCAAGACCTGCGGTCGGCTCGTCCAGAATCAACGCTTTCGGCTCGCATGCAATCACGCCGGCGATCGCCACCAGTCGCTGCTGGCCGCCCGACAGGTCGAACGGCGAACGGTCTCGCAGATGTTCGATATGTAGCAGCCGCATGGCCTGCATGGCGCGTTCCATCGCCTCGGACGTATCCAATCCCAGGTTGGAAGGCCCGTATGCGACGTCTTCGGCCACGGTGTCGGCGAACAGCTGCCGTTCCGGATGCTGCATGACGTAGCCGACCGTACGGCGCAGCCTCGTACGGTTTTTGCGATTGAGGCTTCGTTCCGCCGTTCGCCTTCGCAGTGGCCACGGCGATGCCGTCGATGACGATCGAGCCTGTCGTGGGTTTCTCCAACGCGCACAGCATGCGCGCCAATGTGGTTTTGCCGGCGCCATTGCGTCCCATCAACGCCACTGTCTCGCCTTTGCCGATGCTGAACGACAGGTGGTTGAACACGTCACGTTCGGCGTCCACGTAACGATACGATATGTCGCGTGCTTCGATGAGCGTTTCGGCGGACTCATCATCAATGCGTTTCGGCAGGCCCACCGATTGAACCGGCATCCGAAGCCGCTCGTCGGCAGGGCCATCGCCTACGATGTGGCCTGCTTCCAGCTGAATCACACGGTCGGCATGTTCCAACTCGTCCGCATGGTGCGTGACGAGAATGATGGTGGTGCCGCGGTCCTGGAGTTCGTCCAGCACCCGCATGATGTCGGCGCGCCCTTGCGGGTCGAGCATGGCGGTCGGCTCGTCGAGCACGAGCACATCGGAATCCATCGCCAGCATGCCGGCGATGGCGATGCGTTGTTGTTGGCCGCCGCTCATGCGCGTCGGGTTGGAAGCGCGATAGTCGCTCATATCCACGGCGTCCAGCGAACCGGAGATGCGCAGGCCGATCTCATCATGCTCAATCGCAAGATTCTCCGGTCCGAACGCCACGTCGTCTTCGGTGACGGTGGTGACGATTTGGTCTTCGGATGCTGGAACACCGCGCCTATGCCGCAACGGCGGTTCGATACTCGTCGGCGTGCGCGCCGGACTCGTCGAACACCACATTGCCTGACAATGCGACATATCC
>VOFH01001200.1_pt1 | contig 60000 bp, 57 predicted proteins | sample 5384091 | NCBI WGS metagenome assembly VOFH01 (sample SAMN12384727, study PRJNA508395) | human gut metagenome | isolation source: healthy gut G | host: Homo sapiens | reverse complement strand
ACTGATGGTCGTCGGTGAGAAAGAAGGCATCAAGGGGGTAGCCCGTCTGCTGGGTAATAATGCCAAGAAGCTTTCCGACACGGATTTCTTCCCCATTGCTATGGGTATTGTGCTGGGAGTTCTGTTCGGCAAAATAAATATATCTTTCTCTGACAGTCTGTCATTCTCTCCGGGACTGACCGGTGGAGTGTTGATGGTAGCTCTTGTGTTGAGTGCGATAGGTAAGACAGGATCCATTATCTGGTCTATGTCCGGACCAGCCAATCAATTGCTGCGCCAGTTAGGTCTGCTTCTTTTTCTAGCCGAAGTAGGAACTTCTGCCGGTAAGAATCTGGTAGCTACTTTCCAGGAAAGCGGATTGCTGATGTTTGGAGTAGGAGCTGCCATCACATTGGTACCGATGCTTGTAGCAGCTATTATCGGACGTCTGGTATTTAAAATCAGTCTGCTCGATTTGCTGGGAACGATAACGGGAGGTATGACAAGTACTCCGGGACTCGCTGCTGCCGACTCGATGGTAGACAGTAATATTCCTAGTGTAGCTTACGCGACTGTTTATCCGATTGCTATGGTATTTCTGATTCTGTTTATACAAATCATAGCTTCGGCAGTATATTAACAGAATTTCATATAATAATTGATTGTTAAATAAATAGTTCGTATCTTTGCCGCCTCAAAGAAAAAATGAGGTGAAACGATTGGTTATTGAATATAACACGCTACTTCTTACCGATACTTTTTATATCGTATTTGGCAAGTATTCACATTCTTTACCCACGTCCATGTGGTTAATGGCGTGACAATCGTCCATTCGCACCCGTTTAAGCAAGGGACGGCGCATCAACATTCAACAGTCGAATTGTTGCACATCCATATCCTGTCTCATCTTAGCGGCAGATAGTGCAACTGTTGTTTTTGCCCTTCCCCTTTTCGTTTCTTTTCTATTGTGTTTGCTGCTCGGACGCTTGCCGCATACACATTTTCATGTCCTTATCATGGAGTGACAGCGACTGCGTGCTCCCCTGCTATTTTCTTTTCGCCATTTTTAAATGATGGTACCATGTCTCATTTGAGGTAGGGCATTATCTGTCTGTACATACAAGTACTTATCGAAAACGAATAACAAACGAAAAATGAAGAATTACATCTTTTCGCTTGTCTGCTTGTGCTGCACATTGTTGCCTGCCCTCGAAGGACAAGCTCATGAATATCCTAATCATCCCGAATTACGTAAGTCAGATGCCAATATCGTTGGCCATATTCTTGATAAAAATACAAAAGAGCACTTTACCCTATATTACAGTCGCCTTGAAAGGTACTACCATCGGAACTGTGACCGATGCTACCGGGCATTATTTCTTGAAGAATCTTCCCGAAGGTAATTTTGTGCTGGAGGTCAGTTCGGTGGGATATAAAACCGTCAGACGGAATGTGACGCTGAAGAAAGGGCGTACATTGGAAGAAGATTTCGAGATAGAAGAAGATGCGGTTGCTTTGGATGGTGTAGTCGTATCTGCCAATCGTAACGAAACTACCCGCCGTCTGGCTCCGACGCTGGTGAATGTGGTGGACTTGAAAATCTTTGAGAATACCAATTCCACGACTTTGGCACAAGGCTTGAGCTTTCAGCCGGGTGTTCGTGTAGAGTCCAATTGTCAGAATTGCGGTTTCCAGCAAGTGCGTATCAATGGACTGGATGGCCCTTATACGCAAATCCTGCTCGATTCCCGTCCCATTTTTAGTGCGCTGTCCGGTGTGTATGGCATCGAACAGATTCCTGCCAGCATGATAGAGCGTGTGGAAGTGATGCGTGGAGGTGGTTCTGCTTTGTTCGGTTCGTCTGCCATTGCCGGTACAATCAACATCATCACCAAAGAACCTATACGTAACTCTGGTATGTTATCTCATACGATTACGGGAATTGGCGATGGCGACGTTTTCGACAACAGTACGGCATTGAATGCGTCTCTCGTGACGGACGACCAGCGTGCAGGTCTGTATATCTTCGGTCAGAATCGTCACCGTTCTGCGTATGACCATGACGGCGACGGATATTCCGAAATACCCAAATTGCACGGGCAGACAATTGGGTTCCGTTCGTTCCTGAAAACAACGGCTTATTCGAAACTTACTTTTGAATATCACCACATGGAAGAATTCCGCAGGGGAGGAGACCTATTGAGCCGCCCGCCTCACGAAGCGAATGTGGCGGAGCAGACCGAGCACTCGATCAATGGTGGAGGACTGAAATTTGACTATTTCTCACCTAACGAGAAACATCGTTTCAATGTGTTTGCATCCGCACAGCATATCAATCGTGACAGCTATTATGGTGGCGGCCAAGACGAATGCCTACGGAAACACTACCGACTTAAACTGGATGGCAGGATCACAATATGTCTACAGCTTCGGAAAATGTATCTTCATGCCTGCTGACCTGACTGCCGGAATAGAGTTCAATCAGGACAAACTGGAAGACAACATGTGGGGATACCACCGCACAGTAGACCAAAAAGTGAATATCGGTAGTGCTTTCTTTCAGAACGAATGGAAAAATGAGCATTGGGGATTCCTGATTGGCGGTCGTTTGGATAAGCATAACCTGATTGACCATGTGATATTCAGTCCGCGTGCCAACTTGCGGTATAACCCGACGGAAAACATCAATCTTCGTTTTAGTTACTCATCCGGCTTCCGTGCCCCGCAGGCTTTCGATGAAGACTTGCATGTGGAAAATGTAGGCGGTAATGTAGCGATGGTCGAACTGGCGGATAATCTGAAAGAAGAAAGATCACAGAGCTTGAGTGCTTCGGCAGATATTTATCATCGCTTTGGTGCGTTTCAGGTTAACTTCCTGGTAGAAGGATTCTATACAAAGTTGTCGGATGTTTTTGCCCTTACCGACGGAGAGGTAGTGGATGGAATTCTGACACGTACCCGCTACAATGCATCGGGAGCGCGTGTGATGGGACTGACTTTGGAAGGAAAGATGGCATACCTGACTAAATTCCAGCTTCAGGCAGGAATCACTTTGCAGCAGAGCCATTACAGCGAACCGCACATCTGGAACAAAGAAGCTCCGGCGGTGAAGAAAATGATGCGTACGCCAAATACTTACGGTTATTTTACAGCAACTTATACCCCGATAAAACCATTATCTATCGCTCTTTCCGGTACATATACCGGTTCGATGCTGGTTCCCCACGAACCAGTTCCGGGATTCCTTGAAAAACCGATAACGGTGAATACGAAAGACTTCTTCGATATCGGTCTGAAAGCGGCATACGACTTCAAACTCTATAAGTCGATGAACTTGCAGGTGAATGTCGGCATACAGAATATTTTCAATGCCTATCAGGACGACTTCGACAAAGGAGCTGACCGTGACTCCGGCTATATCTATGGTCCGTCACTTCCGAGAAGCTTCTTTGCCGGGGTGAAGATCAGTTATTAAGATTCGGTTAAGATTTAAAATCGTTATAAATAGGGATTGTTTTGCATGGAGACAATCCTTATCTTTGCAAAAACAAACTAAACCCTGACTTTACTGCACAGAATAGATGTGCAAGATTACCGGATGAAACAATTGTACCTACATATAATGAAGTGGTTTTTGCCTGTACTGTTTATCTCGTACATGGCAGGAATCACTTTATTTACTCACTCCCATGTGGTAAACGGGGTTACGATTGTCCATTCACATCCATTTAAAAAAGGCAGCGAACATAGCCATACAACGGTTGAATTCCAACTAATTCATCTCTTGAGTCATGTGTTGGTGACCGACAGCGGTTTGATACCAACATTCTCTGTTGCTGCTTTATCTCTATTATGTATCCTGTTTATCCGCCCGCAAGTTGAGCCATATCACCGTTCTTGTCCGGGCGTCATATCTTTAAGAGCACCTCCTGTCGCTTAGTCTATCTTTTCGGGAACAGTATTCATCAGTTAGGAACAACGATTAATGATCGCTGCTTCCCTTTCCCTTATTATTATTTTTGATTTTAAACATTAAAAGACTAACGACAATGAAGAAATATCTTTTAGTCCTGGCCGGCCTGTATTGTGTCCTGTCATACGCATTGGCTGAACATCCGGACTACCCTGAATTGAAAAAATCCGATGCGAACATCATAGGCCATGTACTGGATAAGAAAACGAAAGAGCACCTTCCTTACATCACTATCGCACTGAAAGGAACAACGATAGGAACCGTGACCGACGCTACCGGACATTATTTTTTGAAGAATTTGCCGGAAGGTAACTTTATACTGGAGGTTAGCTCGGTCGGCTACAAGACCGTGACCCGCAACGTGACTCTGAAAAAAGGAAAGACACTGGAAGAGGATTTTGAAATAGAAGAGGACGCGATTGCTTTGGATGGGGTAGTGGTTTCCGCCAATCGCAGTGAAACGACGCGCCGTTTGGCTCCTACTTTGGTAAATGTTGTCGATCTGAAGCTATTTGAAACGACTAACTCTTCCACTTTATCGCAAGGGTTGAACTTTCAGCCCGGTGTACGTGTAGAGACAAATTGCCAGAATTGTGGCTTCCAGCAAGTCCGTATCAATGGACTGGACGGACCGTATACACAGATTTTGATAGATTCCCGTCCCGTATTCAGCGCCCTTTCCGGAGTGTATGGCCTGGAACAGATTCCCGCCAGCATGATTGAACGCGTAGAAGTGATGCGTGGGGGAGGTTCCGCCTTGTTCGGCTCTTCGGCTATTGCAGGAACCATTAATATAATCACCAAAGAGCCTTTACGCAATTCGGCCAGCTGTCACACACCATAACTTCTTTAGGAGGAAGCTCCTCATTCGATAACAATACCTCCCTGAATGCTTCATTAGTGACGGACGATCATCGTGCCGGATTGTATATCTTTGGTCAGAACCGTCACCGGTCCGGATATGATTATGACGGAGACGGATTCACCGAACTACCTAAATTGAAGAATCAGACAGTGGGCTTCCGCTCTTATCTGAAAACAAGCACTTACTCCAAACTAACCTTCGAATACCACCACATGCAGGAATTCCGTCGTGGAGGGGATATGTTGGACCGTCCTCCTCACGAAGCCCATATTGCAGAGCAGTTGCAACATTCGATTGATGGTGGAAGTTTGAAGTTCGATTATTTCTCGCCAGATGAAAAGAACCGTCTAAGTGTCTTTGCATCAGCCGCCAATACAGACCGGGACAGTTATTACGGACCGGGTAACGATCCTCTGAAAGCCTATGGAAAGACAACGGATTTAACCGCTATGGGTGGTGCACAATACGTACATACGTTTGATAAGTGTTTTTTTATGCCTTCTGACCTCACGGCAGGACTTGAATATAACCGTGATCGTCTGAAAGATAATATGTGTGGATATGACCGCCACACGGATCAGACGGTAAATATTTACAGTGCTTTTCTGCAGAACGAGTGGAAGAACGACCGTTGGGGCATTCTGATCGGTGGTCGTCTGGATAAGCATAATATGGTGGATAATGTCATCTTTAGTCCCCGTGCCAACTTGCGTTTCAATCCTACCCAGAATATTAACCTGCGTTTGAGCTATTCTTCCGGATTCCGTGCTCCGCAGGCTTTTGATGAAGATATGCATATTGAAAATGTGGGCGGAACAGTGGCAATGATTGAGCGTGCGAAGAACTTGAAAGAAGAGAAATCCCAAAGTTTCAGTGCGTCCGCAGATATGTATCACCGTTTCGGAGCATTCCAGACGAATTTGTTGATTGAGGGTTTTTATACAAGACTGACCGATGTTTTTGTATTGGGCGAACCTTACGACCGTGGTGATGGTATATTAGTGAAAACACGTAGCAATGGCCCCGGTGCTAAAGTGATGGGATTGACACTGGAAGGTAAAGTGGCTTATCTTTCTATCCTGCAAATACAAGCGGGATTAACTTTACAACGTAGCCGGTACGATGAACCTCATAAATGGCATGACGACGCACCGGCAGAAAAGAAGATTTTCCGTACTCCCGATACATACGGTTATTTCACTGCTACTTGTACCCCCATCAAACCTTTATCCATTGCCCTGTCAGGAACTTATACCGGGAGAATGTTAGTGCAACGCATGGATATCACCGCCGAGAACGCCGAACTGGGCGCAATGCCCGAACGAAAGGCGGAAGCCATCCGTACACCCCGTTTCTTCGATTTGGGAGTGAAACTGGCTTATGACTTCAAGTTATACAAAACAGTCGATTTGCAACTAAACGGCGGAGTTCAGAACCTCTTTGAGTCTTATCAGAAGGACTTTGATAGAGGAGCTAATCGGGATTCCGGCTATATTTACGGGCCTTCTCTGCCGAGAAGTTTCTTTGCCGGAGTAAAGATCAGCTATTAATCGGTCATAAAAATAGTTTCCCGGCACGGTACTTTTTGTTTCCTGCGTTGAAACACTTTGTTTCAAATGGTGAAACGATTTGTTTCACACCGGGAAACACTTTGTTCCAAGCCTTGAAACTAAAAGTTTCAAGCGGCTGAAACTAATATGTCGTATAGAGACCTGTTCTTTTCTCCTTGTTAATCATTGATTGATCGGGCGGTGATAGGTGATAGATGCGGTGATAGGTTGCAAACAACCTGTCACCACCCCTGAAATCCCCATGAATAAGAGCTTTTGGAAGTGTCGGTGATAGGTGATAGAGGAAAGTGAAAGAAACTCTGTGTAGAGATGGATCAAACCATATCTTTATCGACCCCGAATTTTTCTCCTGTCTGACATTTACCGGCAGGTTCCACATGTACCAGAATGTCATATACATTATCTACTGAATTAATGATGCTCTTCTCCACTGCATCGGCAATCTCATGGGCTTGCGTGATCGTGATTTGTGGATTCACTTCTATATCAAGGGTAATCATATAGAGATTCCCTATCATTCGTGACCGGACGCGATGCGGATTACTGGCACCGGGCACTTTCTCGACAGCCTCGAATATCTTATTATACACATTGACATCCTTCACGCCATCCATAAGCTCCACATTGGAATCAATGAAGATACTGATGGAAGATTTGATGATAAAGAGACTGATTATCAATCCTGTTATCGAATCGAGTATCGGCAATTTGAAGATAAAAGTAAATATCAATCCTAACAAAACACTGGTTGAAATGACAACATCATTACGCATATTTATCGCATTCGCCGTCAGCATGGAACTGTCTATTTTCTTTCCCTGTTTGTACTGGTACGAAGCCAGCATCAGTTTGCCGACAATAGAGAATATAGTCACATAGATGGCGATAGCCGATGGTATCTCTTTCACTTCATCTGAAAAGATGCTTTGAATGGAAGATATCAGCATTTGCATACCGGCATAAAATATCACCAGTGATAGAATCTTTGTCGCGATGCCTTCCGCTTTCTCATATCCGAATACATATTTCTTTGAAGGAGGGCGGTTGATGAGGCGTGCCGTAAAAATCATAACGATAGAGATAACGACGTCGGTTGCCGAGTCGATACCGTCGCCCACTACGGCCAAACTACCGGCCCATAAACCGATGATGATTTTTGATGCGGACAGGATTGCATTGCCAATGGTGCTAATCCATGAGGTTGTGATTAAGATTTTCTCTCTTGACATTGAAGTGACTCTTTATAATTAATTGTTTGATTGCGGATTGGCTAGCAAAGATAAACATTTATAGGAGTCTGTGACGTCAAGTCGCAAAAAAACTTTTTTCGGGTTTTTAGTAGTTTCTGCGTTTTAGTTGTATTATATATAGATGGTCAATTAAAAACAGGACAATTAATTTATTAAATAGTTAACCGCATGTTCAAAAAATTAAGTAGTTCTTTACTCATTGTATCAGCTTGTGTTTTTTCTTCTTGTACGCCCACCGTCAAGCAAGAGATTGCAATCTTACCTACCCCCGTTAGTCTGACCGAGCAGTCGGGCTCGTTTGTTTTAAAAGATGGCATGAAGATCGGAGTTTCCGATCAGTCGTTGTTTCCGGCAACCGGGTATTTGCAGGAGATTCTCCGCAATGTCGTATCGTCTTCTGTGGAAGTTACTACAGATAAGAATCAGGTAGATATGTATTTTCAGTTGAAAGATACCGCTGGCAAGCCCGGTTCTTATAAGCTTCAGTCTACGCCGGAGTATATTCGGGTGGAGGCAACTGACTATTCGGGCATTATTTCTGCTATTACTACTATTCGCCAGTTGCTTCCTGCGGTGACAGAAGTGCAGGGAGAGAAACAAACTTATTCAATTCCTGTCGTGCAAATAGAAGACGCACCTCGATTTGAATGGCGTGGATTTATGCTGGATGCTTCCCGTCATTTCTGGAATAAAGAAGAGGTAAAGCATATATTGGATCTGATGTCTTTGTATAAACTCAATAAATTCCATTGGCATTTGTCTGATGATCAGGGCTGGCGTATAGAGATTGAGAAGTACCCGCTGCTTACCGAAAAAGGAGCTTGGCGTAAGTTTAATAAGCACGACCGTACCTGCATGGCACGTGCGAAAGAGGAAGATAATACCGATTTCCTGATTCCGGAAGATAAGATACGCATTGTGGAAGGAGATACGCTGTATGGAGGTTATTACACTCATGATGATATCAAAGAAATTGTCGATTATGCTGCACAAAGAGGAATTGATGTGATTCCGGAAATAGATATGCCGGGACATTTCCTCGCGGCTATCAGTCAATATCCGGAGTTGGCATGCGACGGACTAATCGGGTGGGGAGAAATCTTCTCTTCTCCTATCTGTCCGGGTAAAGACGCGACGCTGGAATTCTGTCGGAATGTATTCAAAGAAGTTTTCGAGCTTTTCCCTTATGAATATGTGCACATGGGTGGTGATGAAGTGGAAAAAGCCAACTGGAAGAAATGTCCTCTTTGTCAGAAACGGATTCGTACGGAGAAATTGGGTTCGGTAGAAGAACTTCAGGCATGGTTTGTACGTGACATGGAGAAATTTTTCCTTGCCAATGGAAAGAAGTTGATAGGCTGGGATGAAGTTGTTGCCGACGGACTGACTTCGGATGCCACGATTACCTGGTGGAGAAGTTGGGCGAAAGATGCATTGCCTACGGCAACTGCACAAAAGCAGAAAGTGATTGTTTGTCCGAATGAATATTTTTATTTCGATTATGCGCAGGATCAGAATTCAGTAAAGAAAATACTTGCGTATGATCCGTGTGCAGACGAGCGGTTATCACCCGAACAGAAGGAATATATCTGGGGTGTACAAGCTAATCTCTGGTCTGAATGGATTCCGACAATGAAGCGCATTGAATACCTGATCGTTCCCCGCATGATAGCATTGAGCGAAATAGCTTGGGCGGAGCCGACAGCTAAACCGGGTCTCGAAGAGTTCTATCGTCAGCTTGTTCCGCAGTTTAAACGGATGGATGTGATGAGGGTAAATTATCGTGTGCCTGACTTACAGGGATTCTATAAAGTGAATGCATTTATTGATGAAACAACTGTGGACTTGACTTGCCCGTTACCCGGTACTGAAATACGTTATACGACAGACGGCAGTATGCCTACCAAAGAGTCAGCTCTTTATAACGGTGCTTTGGAGGTTGGGAAGACTACGGATTTCGCTTTCCGCACTTTTCGTCCGGACGGTTCTCCTTCGGATGTGGCACATACTAAGTATGTAAAGGCTCCTTATGCGGAGGCGGTGACTGCTCCGGCTGCCTTGCAGCCCGGCTTGAAAGCTGTATGGCATGACTTCCGCGGTAATCTTTGTGCGGATATTGATGCGGCTCCGGTAAAAGGGGAATATGTGGTAGAATCGGTATCTATCCCCGAAGAGGTGAAAGGAAATATCGGCTTGGTGCTGACTGGTTATCTGGAAGTTCCCGCTGATGGTATTTACACCTTTGCCCTTCTATCGGATGACGGTAGTACATTGACGCTTGACGGTGAATTGCTGGGAGATAATGACGGAGTACACTCGCCGGTAGAGATTATTGTGCATCGGTATCCGATTATTGTGCAGAAGGCCTTGAATAACTATTCTGTTGCCTTGTTTGTATTTGATTGCTTCATCCGATAGAGGTTTCGTTACTTCGATTGTAACGGAGGTTTATGTATTGCAGATGGAACTCCACAGAATTTGCAGTGGGTATCTTTCAGATCTTCATAAAGAATACCTATTGCGTCACAGAATGTGTCGCTATACGAGTCAGAGTCGCCGCAACCGAACAGGGCTACAGACTTATGAGATAAATCGCATTTCTTTTAAAACTTTTACTCCATCATACCAGTCATCCTGAAGTTCGCCTGCTCCCCAGGTAGAAGAGCCGAGCACCAATACATCATATTCATTGACTAATGCCTCTGTTAGCTTGGATACATCAAATACATCTGCCGATGGTACATCTAATTTCTCTGCAATTCGACGGGCAAGGTCTTCTGTTGTTCCTGTTGTAGAACCATAAAATACACCAATTTTATTCATCTTTGATTCGTTTTTAATGTAACGCTGCAAAGATAGAGGGGCTTAAAGAAATAGGAAATCCCCATTTATAATGGAAGATTTGTCTCCTTCTCATTATAAATGGGGATATATGGAATAAAAATGGTCGATCTTTTTAATGGTGGAACAAGCGGATGCCTGTAAATGCCATTGCCATATTGTATTTGTCGCAAGTTTCAATCACATGATCGTCACGTACGGAGCCACCCGGTTGTGCAATGTAGCTAACGCCACTCTTGTGTGCGCGTTCGATATTATCTCCGAATGGGAAGAATGCGTCTGATCCTAAAGCTACGCCTGTCATTGTATCCAGCCATGCACGTTTTTCTTCGCGGGTCAGGACTTCCGGCTTTTCTGTGAAGAACTGTTGCCAGACACCGTCTGCCAATACATCGTCATAATCCTCCGAAATGTAAACGTCAATTGTATTATCACGATCTGCACGACGGATTTTTTCAATCCACGGCAAGTTCATCACTTTCGGATGTTGGCGTAAATACCAGATATCTGCTTTATTTCCTGCCAGGCGCGTACAGTGAATACGTGACTGTTGGCCTGCGCCAATACCGATCGCCTGTCCGTCTTTGGCATAACATACAGAATTAGATTGTGTATATTTTAAGGTGATTAAGGCAATGATTAAGTCACGTTTTGCATCAGCAGGGATTTCTTTGTTTTGCGTAGGCATCTCTTTCAAAAGACTCTCATCAATTTTTAATTCATTTCTTCCTTGTTCGAAAGTTACTCCGAATACATCTTTGTGTTCGATAGGAGCCGGGCGGTATGCGGGATCTATCTTGATCACATTGTAAGTTCCTTTTCTTTTATTCTTTAGAATCTCCAGTGCTTCCGGAGTATAGTCGGGAGCAATCACGCCATCTGAAACTTCACGGTTGATGAGGCGCGCGGTAGCTTCGTCGCAAGTGTCGCTCAATGCGATAAAGTCTCCGTAAGAAGACATACGGTCAGCGCCACGAGCACGGGCATATGCGGTAGCCAATGGGGACAGCTTCATGTCATCGACGAAATAAATCTTTTTCAGCGTGTCGCTCATTTCTACTGCAACGGCAGCACCTGCAGGGCTTACATGCTTGAATGAAGCAGCTGCCGGAAGTCCGGTCGCTTCTTTCAGCTCTTTCACTAGTTGCCAACTGTTGAGGGCGTCCAATAGATTGATATATCCGGGGCGTCCGTTCAACACTTCGATGGGCAGTTCGTCTTCTTTTATGAAGATACGGGCAGGCTTTTGATTTGGGTTGCAGCCGTATTTCAGTTCGAGTTCGTTTGCCATTTTATTAATTACAAATTACGAGTTACTAATTACAAATTGATAGCGACAAAATTACGAAAAAAAGATACTAGCTCGCCTAGACTTGTATTTAGTAATGTAATTAGTATTTAGAATATTGTAATGGTTCAAAATACCTATAAATGATGATTGCGATTTCGGCAAATATTCCGTTCCTTTGCAGTCGCTAATATATATAGGTATGATGGATAATTTGCAAAAATATAAGCCGACTGATAAGATGATTGATCTTATCAGTGACAATTATTCCTTGTTGCAGGTAATGAGTCGTTTCGGACTTTCGTTAGGGTTTGGAGATAAAACAGTAAAGGAGGTGTGTGAGCTGAATGGAGTAGACTGCCGGACCTTCCTTATTGTAGTCAACTTTATGGCTGAAGGCTTTTCCCGGCTCGATGGAGATAAAGATGATATTTCCATCCCTGCATTGATTGATTATTTGCGGCAGGCACACATCTATTTTCTGGATTTTTCTCTTCCCGCTATTCGTCGCAAATTGATCGAGGCAATCGACTGCTCGCAAGACGATGTTGCTTTCCTCATCCTGAAGTTTTTCGATGAATATACGCGTGAGGTGCGTAAGCACATGGATTATGAAGAGAAAACCGTCTTTAAGTATGTCGATGCATAAGAGCAGGAAATGCCCCGAAAAACTACCAGATCAGTACCTTCTCCAAACATCACGACCAAGTGGGAGAGAAGTTGACCGAACTAAAGAATATCATTATTAAATATTGTCCGGCCAAAGCAATGAGAATCTTTTGAACGCGGCGCTTTTTGATATATATGCTTGTGAGGCCGGACTGGAATCTCATTGCAAGGTGGAGGATTATATTTTTGTTCCTGCTATTCTGAACTTGGAAAGGAGGATGAGGGAAAATGAAAAATAACGAAGTTATCCGGATTGCTATTGCTGAAACTTCTGTGATTATTCGTGGCGGGCTGACTGCTGCGTTGAAGCGTCTTCCTAACGTGAAAGTGCAACCGATAGAGTTGCTGTCTATTGAAGCTTTACACGACTGTGTCCGGACGCAGTGTCCTGATATGCTGATTGTCAATCCGGCTTTCGGTGATTATTTTGATGTCGGTAAATTCCGAGAGGAAATATCCGGTAAAAGGATACGTTTAATAGCCCTGGTTACTTCTTTTGTAGATGCCTCATTATTGGGTAAGTATGATGAGTCTATTTCAATATTCGATGATTTGGAAACTCTTTCCAAGAAAATAGCAGGTTTATTGAATGTGGTTTCCGAAGAAGAAGAGATGGATAATCAGGATGCACTCAGTCAGCGGGAAAAGGAAATCGTTATCTGTGTGGTAAGGGATGACGAATAAGGAAATAGCGGAAAAGCTGTTCTTATCGATTCATACGGTTATTACGCACCGGAGAAATATTAGCAAAAATTGCAAATACATAGTGCTGCGGGTTTGACTATTTATGCTATTGTAAATAAGCTGGTTGCATTGAACGATGTGAAAGGCTTTATAGCAAGCGAAAGTGTTATAAAATACAAAACCGTTTGCGCACACGGAAATTGTTCGTACCTTTGCAAAGCAGTTGAGAAATTGCTGTTAGTTTATAAAGGTAAAAGAAAATATGAAAGGTATTAGATTAAGAAAGATTTAAGGTATTAAAAGTTTTTATTCAATAGGAAAGTTTTTATAGTAGGTAAAAAGGATAACAATAGGTAAGAGGTTTTAAGGTAAAAAGAAGATTAGTTTTCAGGAAATTAATGAGGTACTATGGAAAAGCCTTTTGGCTTTTCTGATGTAGTGGCGAGTGATTCTATAAAAAGAATTAGCTCGTTTTTTTTATTGCTTGTGAATAAAACGGCAAAATATTGGGGCAGTAGATATTTCGGGTCAGTATAAAAAATTCAAAATCCCGACGAAATCACTTCGGCAGGATCCTATTTCATTTTTACTTAAATGTGGCTACGTAATAAAATTATGACTAATTAATTCAATTCTGATACTGCAAAGATAGTGCGTATCTCAATATATGTCACAATCCCCTTATAAGGTATATTGCGTAGCTATTCTCATTATTTAAAGTTATTGATGGCTGATTTTTCTACTTTTTTCCCATTCATTTGTTTCAAAATCATATGATTTGATAACTTTTGCGGGGCAACCGGCACATATTGAATAGGGTGGGACGGAATGAGTGACTACACTTCCGGCGGCCACTACGCAATGTTTCCTAAAGTTACTCCCGGGAGAATGACCGAATTGGCACCTACCCATACATCATCTTCAATGACAACAGCTTGTGTGCTGACACCTTGTTCGTCAATCATCTTTTCCGCATCCTGATAATTGTGGTTGAGTCCTGTGACGGTTACATTCTGAGCAAGGTTGACGTGGTTGCCGATAGCGGCCGGACCAATGATTGTATTTCTTAATCCGATTCGTGTATAATCTCCGATAGTCAGATCGCCGACTGCATTGTTCAGACAGGAGAAATCCTCGACAACAGAATATTTTCCTAAAGAGAATCGGTTGAAGGGAGGGAGATCTTTGCGAACGCTTCGATAAATCACGGAGCCTTTACCTCGTTTAAGATATACGTAACCGAAGATACGTATCCACCAGTTAGGACGCGTTTTGACAGGATGCATGATGAATCGGTGAACGGCCTGTTTTAAACCGGAGTTTTCTTTAATTCGCTGCTTAAGTGTTTTTTTCTCCATATTGAGTGTTTTTTCTTCTTTTTGTCTTCTACCAGATAATCCGGAATCGCCAGACTGTATACAATGAATAAACCGAATAATATGCTCCACCAGCCAAATGATGACGTCCAGTTATATGCTGTTATCAGTAAAGCATATACCGACGAAGATGCACAATTTCAGCGGAGAGGGTATCAATAGCTGCATAATCCGATTACAGGAAACTCCAGTTCCCTTCTAATAGAGAGGGGAGCAAATAAGAGATCATTTTTCGGGGCGTTTCCGATAAGGAGAGGTCGGATAGGATTCGCAGTAAACAATGGCTTCCGGCAGATAGTCGATATATATGTTCTGTCGAAGTAACTTCTCGTTCGATATTGGTTTTGGAACTTTTCAGGTTTTTCTGTAACCATGCCAGATCAATAGCCATATTGGTTCCCAGCAAATTGGATGACAGTCCGAATTGTGTATTGCCGGCTCTACAGAGGCTGTTTTTTATTTCCTCACGCATCACTCGAAATTTGAAACGAAATCCCTTGCAGCCTTTTACGAGTGTATGTAGCTGGATTGCCTGTATTCCGGCATCATAAGCGTCGTAAATCTTGTCCAACAGTTGTGGGGACAGAGTAGCGGGCAGTATCAGGCAGGATAAGAGCCAAGTCGTAATGTTCTTTGTCTAAACTGATGATACCTTGATATAGATCGTTGTATGTGATGAATTCGTAGGGTGATTCTTTCCCATATAAATCGGGAAGGGGACTGCTTTCCGAATAAGGATGGCGCAGCGATATTTTTTTTGAGCTTTAGGGTATGTGATATGTCTGAAATGTGAAGCGGTGGATAATATAAAAAGTATAGAAACAGAATCCCTGTAAGGAAGAATGCCAGATCATCTATTATGTAGATATAAGAGTCCATCACTTAAAGGAAGTTATACGTTCTCTTTTTGAATGAATGCAGTAACTGTTTTCAGAATAATCTTTATATCCAACCAGAAAGAAAAAGTTTTGGCATAAATGATATCCAATTGTTTACGTTCTTCAGCGGAAAGTTTGCCGGCTTCACCTCTTTTCTCTACCTGCCATAGACCAGTTAGCCCGGCAGGACCTATGAAGCGGTCGATGTGTTCGTCACTAGTCAGTAGTTCGGCTTCATAGAGTGGGAGAGGTCGATTTCCGACTATTGACATATCCCCTTTTAAAATATTAATAAGCTGAGGTAATTCGTCAATACTATATTTACGGATAATGCGTCCTATCTTTGTTATTCGCGGGTCATTTTCCAACTTAACGAAAGCATTGCTTTTTTCTTTGGATTTTTTGTGAATATAATCTTCTTCGGAGATAACGAAATCATCGGATACTAAAAGAATTTCTTCTTCATCGCCTTCTTCATTCATGTCTGTATCGATGTCTTCTCCCCATATATCGGGCTCCTCTTCTTCCTGTTGATACTGGTTAAGAGCATTGAAATCCTTTAAATGCTTGTCGGCATCAGTGTACATCGAACGGAATTTAAGGAAGTCGAATATCTGATAGTTACTTCCTACTCGCTTGGATTTGTAGATACTGCTCCTTTACTTTCCAAGCGAATGGCTAATGCAGTAAATATCAAAAGAGGGGAAAGACATAATATAGCCATTCCCGAAAATAATATATCAAAGATTCGTTTCCATAAAGGTAACTGGAAAGCTTTGATATTTTGTGCCTTGAGCTGGAGATCTTTTATTTTCTGCTCCTTGCGGCGTTTGAGAAAAGTTGATAAGTCTGTTAAGGCTTCATGAGTCATTTCAAATTTAATGGTATTGTTGATTCCGGCTTTCAAATATTGTGCCGCTTCTTCTTTAGACAACGAATCCATAACAAGTACCATGTAAAGTCCCGGATATTTCTTGCGCATATACCGGACATCTGCAATATCTTTGGAGAGGTCTACTTGTTCAAAAAATAGAGCTATATCATATTTTTCACGTATTTTGTCTACTGCTTTAATAGCGTTGCTACAATTTGGCACAGCATAAAATACCCCTACATTTAATTTGGAAAACAACTCTATCGTCTTGCTATCTCTGCCTATATAAACAAAATATTGCATGTGTAGAAGACCCGGTATTAGTCAATAATCTTTTTGATTCGGATTTTGAGTTCCAAAGGGTTGAATGGTTTCAGTATGTAGTCTTCTGCTCCTTCTTCCAATAGTCTGATTCTTTCCGTTGTACTTTCCTCACTGGATAACATAACGATAGGAATTGATTTGAATAATTCATTGTTCTTCATGTATCTTAAGAACTCGTCTCCTGTCATGAGAGGCATGCGGATATCCGATATGATAAGATCGGGTATATTGCCCTCGTTCAGCCATTCGATAGCTTTGATAGGATCTTCCCGATAGGTAAAATCATAATCTTTTCCTAAGTATACACTGGCTACTTTTCCAATTGTCGCTTTATCGTCGACTAGTAATATTTTCTTTTTCATACGAATAGACCTTTCTGTCGCTTGTTTTGTTATCAGGTTTATAGATAAGTTTGTTGTTACATAAAATTTACAAGTAGTGCAAATATAAATATATTTTAGAATAACACCTATATTTAAACAAATAAAATCAAATAAGTATGATAATAGGCTCCTATTTCAAACTTTAGTGATTTCTCCTATCAGACAAGAGTTCATTTTGTACCGAATGTCTTGGTTGGATAATCCGTGTCCCAGCAGAAACATCAGTTTCGTAATGGCGCATTCGGGGTACTGTCATATCCGCTGATAACACCGGCTTCCAAAAGATGCATTCCTGTTTCATAACGTCCCATTTCCACAGCTCCGGACGCGCATTGGGTAATGTTGATAATGACGATGCCTCGTTCTGTCGCTTCCTTTAGTTGGCGGATGAACCATTCTTTTTGCGGTGCATTTCCCGATCCGAAAGTCTTCATTACGACAGCCTTCAGTCCCGGAACATGAAGGAGAGAGGTCACGATACTTTCTTGAATGCCGGGAAAGAGCGTCAGAATAACTACATTAGTGTCAAATAGATAATGCGGCTTTAATGGTTTTGTCGGGTCCGGTTTCCGGATGAAGTTAGGTTCATATTTGATGTGGATGCCTACCCGTGCCAAGGGTGGATAATTGAAAGAGCGAAAAGCGTTGAAGTTCTCCGCATTAATTTTGGTAGTACGGTTGCCACGCATCAAATGATTTTCAAAGAAATATGCAAACTTCAGGAACAATGGCCGTACCATCCGGGTTCTTGGCTGCTGCGATTTCAATGGCTGTGATGAGATTTTCTTTTCCATCCGTCCGTAAAGTCCCGATAGGAAGCTGCGAACCTGTGAGGATGATAGGCTTGCTTAGGTTTTCGAGCATAAAGCTTAATGCGGAGGCTGTGTAAGCCATCGTATCCGTTCCGTGAAGGATGACAAAGCCATCAAAATAGTCGTAATTATAATTGATAATCTTTACTAGCTTTGCCCAGTAAGCAGGTTCCATATCCGAAGAGTCGAGAGGTGGATCAAATTGATAGGAAGAGATGCGGTAGTTGAATCTTTTTAATTCGGGTACATGCTTAGTAGATGATCGAAGTTAAAGTTTTCTAAGGCACCAGTTTCCGGATTTTCTATCATTCCGATCGTTCCACCCGTGTAAATTAACAAAACGGAAGGAGTCTCTGCTCTCATAATTGCTGAATTACTGTTAAAATATTGGCAAAGATATGAAATAATTGTGATTTATGATTGATGAGTTTTCGAATAATTTTTGGTGGAGTTTTTGTATGAATTTTGTGGCGAAATCAAAAATGATGGTTTCCCTCAGATTTCCCTCACATCTTTTATAAATTTATGTAGGCAAACCAATGCCCTGGATTTAACGACTCAGAGTAAACTGCTGATCCACATCAATAAATCATTTCAACCCAGCTTTTAATTTGAGTATTGCTTTCTCCGGGTCTTTTTCTTCTTCGAGCAGAGTAACGAATCTGCTGCCTATGATAGCTCCGGAAGCATGTTCGCAAGCAGCTTGAAACGTCGCTTTGTTGGAGATGCCAAATCCTACCATCAACGGATTGTTCAGATGCATACCTTCATATCTTCTTGAAGTATGCCTGTTTTTGTTCGTTGAAATTCTGTTGCGCTCCGGTAGTTGCTGCTGATGAAACCATGTAAATGAATCCGTCGGTATGTGTATCTATTTCGCGTACCCGTTCTTCGCTGGTCTCCGGGGTAATAAGCATAATCACCTTGATGTTATAGCGCTCGGCGATGATACGGTATTGTTCCTGATAATCACGGAAAGGGAGATCGGGGATAATAACACCATCAATACCACATTCTACGCATCTACGGCAGAAGTTTTCAAATCCGAATTGCATGATCGGATTTAAGTACCCCATGAATATCAATGGAATTTTTACATCCTTTCGAATATCCCGTAGTTGTTCAAAAAGAAGTTTTAAAGACATACCGTTGCGTAAAGATTGAGTAGCGGCATTCTGAATGACAATGCCGTCCGCCATCGGATCGCTGAAAGGGATTCCGATTTCGATCATGCTCACTCCGTTTTTTTCGAGTGTACGGATTACGTTAGCAGTACCATCTAAAGTAGGAGTGCCGGCGCAGAAATAAATAGAAAGTATGTCTTTCTTTTGTTGCTATTGAAAAGTTGATTAATTCTATTCATGATTATTGAGTTTAGATTATGATTTTAATTCATTTAAAAATGTTCGGATCCGGTCTGTATCCTTTTCTCCCGGGTTTGGCTTCGAAACGACTATTGAGGTCGTATCCGGCAAGGAGGGGATGCTTGAACTCTTTCAGGGCATTGGCACTGTATGAGTTAATACCTCCGCTCAAAAGGAAAGGTACGTCTCCATTATACATGTCTAGTATACTCCAATCAAATTGATTCCCCGAACCGCCATATTGCTCGCATTTAGTGTCGAACAGGAAAAAGATCACAAGTTTTCTCGTAGTCATACACCTTTGTCAAGTCTTTGGGTAGGGCTATCGAAAATGCTTTGATGATTTTCAGTCCCCTCTCTTGTAAAGTGACCGGCAATATTCCGGTGATTCCGTCCCATGCAGTTGTACATAGTCAAGCCCAAAACGGTCAGCATACATACTGACTGTCTTGCTTGTCTTCATTGACGAAGACTCCGACACGCCGGGCATGAATGGGCAAGTATAAGCCGGAAGCTCGTAGACACATCGGGGAGATTTGGGATAGAAGATAAATCCCAGCATATCTATGCCTTCGATAGACTCTACGTCCCGTATGTTTTCTGCTTTTCACATTCCGCAAACTTTGATGATTTTTCCGTTGATCATAGGGTTGTCTGTTTTGAATAATTGGTTTATTGCATGGCTTGTAGGAAATTCTGTAAGGTTTCTCCCGGATGTTCCGTTTTCATCAACGTTTCTCCGATCAGGAATCCGCGAAATCCGGCTGTCCGCAGGCGTTTAACTATTTCAGGATTGGAGATGCCACTTTCTGATACCAGTACCGAATCTTGAGGAGTTGTTCGGCGAGACGGAAAGAGTTTTCTACATCGGTAAAGAAAGTACCTAAATTACGGTTGTTAACGCCTATCATATCTATTCCTTTGTTGATGTACGCCAATTCCTCGGAGCTATGAATCTCCAGTAGAACTTCCATACCTAATTCATGAGCTTTTTCTGCAAGTTCATTACACTTTCTCCGGTTCCAGTGCGGCTGCGATAAGAAGTACGGCATCGGCATCAACAATTTTGGCTTGGTAAAGCTGGTATTCGTCAATGATGAAGTCTTTCCTAAGAATGGGGATCTCCACCAAAGGGCGTGCAGTGCGGATATCCTTCAGGCTTCCTCCGAAAAACTTCTCGTCAGTGAGGATGGAAAGGGCGGAGGCACCTGCCGCTGCATAGGAGGGAACAATCTCTTCCGGGCATGCTTCTTCCTTTATCCATCCTTTGGATGGAGACCGACGCTTGAATTCAGCGATAATACCCGATGCAGACGAGGCTAATGCCTGCTTCATAGAACGAGAGGTCGGAAATTCGCTAATACCTTCCTGTAATTGCTCGATGGAGATAGCCTGCTTTTGCAGGTCAACTTCAAATCGTTTGTTTGCTATAATCTCGGATAATATATCTTTCATCAGTTCGTTTGTTTGTTTTTTATTTTATAATCAGACTTTGCTAATCGTAAATCAAATTAACTATTTAACTCAATGAATTTCTTCAAAGTTGCTAATGCGTCCACTTTCCAATGACTCTTTGGAGAGAGCAATACATTCTTCAATAGTCTTCTCCGGACAAATCACATGGATGGCGAAAGCTGAATTGACTACCACTACATTTTTTTGAGCTTCCGTAGCCGTATTATTCATGATATGATCGAAAATCTTAGCTGCATCTTCCGGTGTTTGTCCGCCATCCAGATCAATATCCTTATAACGGGAGAAGCCGAGGCTTTCGGGAGTGTAAATCTTTTCATGATCGCTGGTTGCCACTTTAAACTCATTTGTCAGAGAGATCTCATCATATCCGTCAAGGCTATGAACAACGGCAAATTTCGTCTTGCTTTCCTGATAAGTATAGGTGTAAAGGCGAAGTAACGGTAGATTGTAAACTCCTAACAGTTGGTAAGCAGGTAATACCGGATTTACCAATGGACCTAGCATATTGAAGAAAGTGCGCACTGCCAATCCTTTACGAACCGGAGCTACTGCTTTTAATGCCGGATTGAATAAAGGGGCATGCAGATAAGCAAGATTACATTTCTCCATGCTACGGCGCAGTTGATCGATGTCACTGGTGAACTTTACACCGTGTTGCTCCATCACATTACTGGCACCGCTGACTGATGTTGCTCCGTAATTACCATGTTTCACAACCGGGAAGCCGGCTCCGGCAACTGTAAAGCAGGAAGCTGTAGAAATATTAAATGTATTTTTTCCATCACCTCCGGTTCCTACGATATCTATCGGAGCAAATTCACTTAAATCAACCGGAATACGCATTTCAAGCAATGCATCGCGGAAACCGCATAATTCTTCCACAGAGATATTACGCATCAGAAAGACGGTGATTAAAGAGGCTACCTGCACATCGTTATATTTCCCTTGTGCGATGTTCTGTAGAATGGTGCGTGCTTCATCGCGTCCCAGATATTGATGTTCGAAAAGTTTGTATAGAATCTGTTTCATAAGTTCAATCGTTTAAGAAGTTTTTGATAATTTCTTTTCCTTGCGGAGTTAATACTGATTCGGGATGGAACTGAATACCATGTACATTATACGTTTTATGGCGGATTGCCATGATTTGTCCTTCCTGACTTTCTGCAGTTATCTCCAGACACTCAGGAAAGCCTTCCCGGCTGACTACCCAGGAATGATAGCGTCCGACAGGGATTTCTTTTCCTAATCCTTCAAAAAGCAGGTCCTGACGAATGATACTTACCGGAGTTTGTACGCCATGATATACTTCTTTGAGGTTTTCCAGACGTGCTCCGAAGGCTTCGCCGATAGCCTGATGACCCAGGCAGACCCCCAGAATGCTTTTGGTCGGAGCATATCTCTTAATAATAGGTAGTAACAAGCCGGCTTCTTCGGGTATGCCCGGTCCGGGAGACAGGATGATTTTATCAAAACGATCTACTTCATCAAGCTCTATCTGGTCGTTGCGAACTACTTCTACATCTGTAGCCCCTAATTCTTTCACTGCGTGCAGTAGGTTATAAGTGAAAGAGTCGTAGTTATCTAAAAGTAATATTTTCATTTTTATTGTCATTGTAAAATGGTTGTTCAAATACTATTTCTGCTTTTCTGCCTAAAGAAATAGAAGCGTTTAGGCAACCTATCGGGAATCTTTTTCAGGGAACAGCAATTATTTTTTGGCTGACTATTTGGGACGGTTAATTTTTTTAATTTGACAGCTAAATCAATCGCTTTTTTCAGTGCTCCCAGTTTGTTGTTCACCTCTTGCAGTTCATATTCATCCTGACTGCGTGCTACAATACCTCCTCCGGCTTGGAACCAGAGTTCATTGTTGCGGCTTACAAAAGTACGGATAGTGATAGCCTGATTTAATTCGCCGTTCAATCCGATAAAACCGATACAGCCACCGTAGGCTCCACGATTATGTGGCTCGATTTCACTGATTAACTGCATAGCGCGTACTTTGGGGCACCGCTTAATGTGCCGGCAGGAAACGTATCAATAAACGTTTTTATTTTATCTGCGCCCTCATTCAACACACCACTGACACGGCTTACCAGGTGAATGACATGACTATAATATTGCGGTTCCTTATAGAATAGTACACGTACGTCATGGCAATTACGTGAAAGGTCGTTTCTTGCAAGATCAACCAGCATGACATGCTCTGCATTTTCTTTAGGGTCGGCCAGTAAAGCTTCTGTCAGTTCCCGGTCTTTTACTGTGTCTCCCGTGCGACGGGTGGTTCCGGCAATCGGATCAATGTAAGCACGGCCATTTTCGATTTTGCAATGTGTTTCCGGCGAAGAACCGAAGATACGGTATCCTCCGAAGTCGAAATAGAAAAGATAAGGAGAAGGATTGATGCTGCGGAGTGCGCGATACACTTTGAAATCATCTCCGGCATAAGGTTGGACGAATCTTCTGGAAAGGACGATTTGGAAAACATCTCCGCGCATACAGTGTGCGATTCCTTTGCGCACATTTGCTTTATGCTCTTCGTCGGTGATGGGGCTGGTTACGGGGCCTGTTACAGAGAAATTGTAGGAAGCATAATTCCGGTTTTCGATGGCTGCTTCCAGTTCCGGTAAGCCGCTTTCTTCTCCTTCGGACAACATTTCAACGAGTGTCAATTCATTTTTGAAATGATTGAAAACAATGACATACTTATATAATATGTATAGTAAATCCGGAGCATCGTTTTGCTCATCATGACTTTCTTTCACCGGGATATGCTCGAAGTACTTCACGGCATTGAACGTCGTGTATCCGTAAAGTCCGCATACATTCTTATTATCTCCGGTTACTTGGAACTGATTGATAAACCGGTTCATGGCCTTTTCTACATTGAATGTTTTTGTCAGCGGTTCTTCCGTACGGCTATTATCGGGATAGTTGGCAGTGGCAATGCCACCGTTTACACCGATGCTTGCCAAGGGACAAAGGGCTATAAATGACAGGGAATTTTCTCCGGCATGATAATCGGAACTTTCCATTAATGCAGATTGCGGATACATGTCGCGCACTTTCAGGTAAATGCTGACAGGAGTATGCATATCTCCGAGCACTTGTTTGCTATGAGTTGTATAATTAAATGTTTTCATTTCTATAATTGCTTGATTATTGATTGCGAATGATGGTTTACTAATTATTTATAGCTGTTCATTAAACGATAAATAGGTTTCAATATCTTTGTCTCCTCGTCCTGAAACAGTCAATACAACGATATCTTCCGGCTTGAACTTCAATTTTTTCAAAGCTCCTAATGCATGGGCGGATTCCAATGCAGGGATAATACCTTCGAGTTTGGTTAGTTCGTAGGCAGCTTCTATCGCTTCGTCGTCGTTGATTGCCAATACGTTGGCACGGCTTTGGGCGGCAAGGTTAGCGTGTATCGGACCAATGCCCGGATAATCCAGTCCGGCGGAGATGGAGTATGGCTCTTCAATCTGTCCATCCTCGTTTTGGATGACGTAGGTACGTGCTCCGTGGATAATTCCCATTTTGCCGAGTTGGATGGTAGCGGCGGTCATTCCTGTCTCTATCCCTTTGCCTCCCGCTTCCGCCAGGATGATGCCTACCCGTTCGTCGTTGATATAATAATAAATGGTTCCGGCAGCATTACTTCCACCGCCTATGCAGGCTATGAGATAGTCCGGAGACTCGCGTCCTTCTTTTTCCATGAGCTGTTTTTTGATTTCCTCGCTGATAACAGATTGCAGGCGTGCCACCATATCGGGGTAGGGGTGCGGACCTACGGTGGAGCCGATGATGTAGTAGGTGTCGGCGGGGTGGCAGCACCAGTCGCGTATGGCTTCGTTGGTGGCGTCTTTCAGAGTCATGTTGCCGGAAGTAACGGGGATAACGGTGGCTCCCAACATTTTCATCTTTCTCTACGTTGACGTGCTGGCGTTCCACATCGGTCTTGCCCATATATACGATGCACTCCATATCCATCAATGCACATACGGTAGCTGTTGCTACTCCATGTTGTCCGGCTCCGGTTTCGGCGATGATACGCTTCTTTCCCATGCGGCGTGCCAGTAAGATTTGTCCGATGGTATTGTTGATTTTGTGAGCACCGGTATGATTCAGGTCTTCCCGCTTCAGATACATTTTGCAACCGTATTTTTCTGAAAGACGTTTGGCTAGATAGAGTGGGGAGGGACGTCCTACGTAGTCACGTAGCAACTGGTCGAACTCTTTTTTAAAATCTTCGCTTTCAATCACTTCGAGGTACTTATTCGTTAGTTCCTCAACACATTTGTGGAGGATTTCAGGTACGTAAGCACCTCCAAATTCTCCGTAATAGCCATCCTGATCAACTAAAAAACTTTTCATAATCCTATATCTATTTTTATGTTATTATTGAATCTGTTTTGAAACGGGGGTAAATAAAAAGAGCCCTGTCGCAGGTTGCGACAGGGCTCTTTCTAAATTCTGTTATATCTTTAATGAGGTATATACATACGAGCGCTGCTCCCTTACGACTGTCGGAGTTGTAACGGGCGCCACCACCAATATGTATTTACTAACATTGTTCTCATTGTCTTTTGTAATTTTATGGGGGCAAATATAGACACTTTGTTTGAAACAACAAACAAAAACTTACTTTTTTTCTTTTTCTCCTTCATTTTTCTGATATAGAACAATTTTTCAACCTGATCTGTTCTTATAAATATTGAATATTTAAACGAAAAACAATTATGAAACAGAGAAAAGTCTTAGTAGGTATCGCTATTGCCATTTTCATTATATTATTATTGTATTGGTTATTGGTAGCAGAGGATATGAAACCCTGGTTGTCGGCTATGGTTCCTTCCGTGGCACAACAATTCTTCGCTTGATTCTGACAGGCTTCGGATAAATCATGTATCTTTGCAAGGATAGTGACTAATAACCAAAATAATAACAATAGACAGATATGGAAAATTTTATTTTTCAAAATCCTGTGAAACTAATCATGGGAAAAGGGATGATTGCCCGGCTGAGCAAAGAAATACCATCCGACAAACGTATTATGATTACTTTTGGCGGCGGAAGCGTGAAGAAAAACGGAGTGTACGATCAGGTAAAGGAAGCATTGAAGGACCATTTTACGGTAGAATTCTGGGGAATCGAACCCAATCCTGCCATTGAAACTCTCCGTAAAGCTATTGCTTTGGGAAAAGAAGAGAAAGTAGATTATCTGCTGGCTGTTGGCGGCGGTTCTGTTATTGACGGTACGAAATTGATTTCCGCAGGAATCCTGTATGATGGTGATGCCTGGGATTTAGTACTTGCCGGACGCCCGGTAACTCATACTGTACCTCTTTCCACTGTATTGACTTTGCCTGCTACCGGTTCGAACCCATGGCTTTCTATTAGCTAGACACGGCAGATGGCTAGTCGATGAATAACGGAGCAGTTATTTCCCGTCGCGAAACGAAAGAGAAATATCCTTTTTATGCCAACTATCCAATCTTCTCTATTCTTGATCCGGAAGTAACGTTTACTTTGCCGCCCCATCAGGTGGCTTGTGGAATTGCCGATACGTTTGTGCATGTGATGGAGCAATATATGACTACTCCGGGACAGAGCCGGGTAATGGACCGTTGGGCAGAAGGTATTTTGCAAACTCTGGTGGAGATTGCTCCGAAAATTCGTGAAAACCAGCATGATTATCAACTGATGGCTGATTTTATGCTTTCGGCTACAATGGCATTGAATGGATTTATTGCTATGGGAGTGTCTCAAGACTGGGCTACTCACATGATCGGGCATGAAATTACTGCTTTGCACGGATTGACACATGGCCATACGTTAGCCATTGTTCTTCCTGCCACGTTGCAAGTGCTTCATGAAGAAAAAGGGGATAAGCTTTTGCAGTATGGTGAAAGAGTTTGGGGAATTACTTCCGGTACAAGAGAAGAGCGGATTGATGAAGCAATTTGCCGTACCGAAGAATTTTTCCGTTCACTGGGACTGACTACACGTTTGCATGAAGAGAACATCGGACAGGAAACTATTCTGGAAATCGAACGCCGCTTCAATGAACGTGGTGCTAAATATGGTGAGAATGGAAAATGGAAATGTAACAGGTGTTGTTGCTCGCAGGATATTAGAGGTTGCACTTTTTCTTTCAAAAATAATACATAAATATATTGATTTTCCTAGTTTGTTTTAATGACGCTGGAGTATTTTCTATTTTTGTTCACCTAAATTAGTTTTGATAGAGTCAAAATAAAACAATCATTTAATTACGTATGCTGATAACCATTATTATTCTCGTTCTTTCGGCTGTCTTTTTCGTGAACGGCAAGGTTCGTTCGGATATTGTGGCGCTATGTGCGCTGATAGCCTTACTTATTTTTCAGATATTAACTCCTGATGAAGCACTTTCCGGTTTTTCTAATTCGGTAGTCATTATGATGATCGGATTGTTTGTAGTAGGAGGGGCTATTTTCCAAACGGGACTGGCAAAAATGATTAGTTCACGTATACTTAAACTTGCGGGAACCAGTGAGATCCGGTTGTTTCTATTGGTGATGTTGGTGACTTCTGCCATTGGTGCATTTGTCAGTAACACAGGTACGGTGGCATTGATGCTTCCTATTGTTGTTAGTCTGGCGATGAGTGCCGGCATGAATCCCAGCAGGCTGTTGATGCCGTTGGCTTTTGCAAGTAGTATGGGAGGTATGATGACTCTTAATCGGTACTCCGCCGAACCTTGTGATACAAAATACATTGACTTCTGCCGGACTTGAACCGCTTTCCTTCTTCTCTTTCCTGCCTGTCGGCATTGTCTGTGTGATTGTCGGTACGCTGGTTCTGATGCCGCTTAGTAAATGGTTTCTTTCTAAAAAAGGCCAGAAAGATGATAATAAACGTTCGGGCAAGTCATTGAAACAGTTGGTTAATGAATATGGACTCTCCAGTAACTTGTTTCGTTTGCAGGTAATAAAAGATTCCCGGCTTTTGGGCAAGACGATAATCGACCTGGATATTCGCCGTAAATATGGTCTGAATATCATGGAAGTGCGTCGTGGTGATGCATCGCAACATCGTTTTCTAAAAACGATTACTCAAAAGTTTGCTGCACCGGACACGATGTTAGAAGTAGAGGATATTTTGTATGTGACTGGAGACTTTGATAAGGTGCAACTCTTTGCAGAAGATTTCCTGTTGGAGATTTTGGGCGACCATGCAACGGAAGAAACAAAAAGTACGACTAATTCGCTTGATTTTTATGACATCGGTATTGCTGAAATAGTATTGATGCCATCTTCTAATTTGATAAACCAGACAATTAAAGCAGCTGGTTTCCGTGATAAGTTTAATGTAAACGTATTGGGGATTCGTCGTAAAAAGGAATATTTATTGCAGGATTTGGGAAATGAGCGTATTCATAGTGGTGACGTACTTTTGGTGCAAGGAACATGGAATAATATAGCCCGTCTTAGTAAGGAAGATGCTGATTGGGTTGTTTTGGGACAACCTTTGGCGGAAGCAGCTAAAGTTACATTAGATTATAAAGCTCCGGTAGCGGCTGCTATTATGGTATTAATGGTAGTAATGATGGTATTTGATTTTATTCCGGTTGCTCCGGTTACAGCCGTTATGATAGCGGGTATATTGATGGTGCTGACGGGATGTTTCCGCAATGTGGAAGAAGCTTATAAAACAATCAACTGGGAGAGTATTGTGTTGATAGCAGGTATGCTGCCCATGTCATTGGCATTGGAGAAAACCGGAGCTTCGGAATACATTTCCAATACGCTGGTTAACGGCTTGGGATCATACGGACCTGTTGCGTTGATGGCAGGTATTTACTTTACGACTTCGTTGATGACGATGTTTATCAGCAATACAGCTACTGCTGTTTTGCTTGCTCCGATTGCTTTGCAAAGTGCCATACAGATTGGAGTCAGTCCGGTTCCTTTCCTGTTTGCCGTGACGGTAGGTGCAAGTATGTGTTTCGCTTCTCCGTTTTCTACACCGCCTAATGCCCTGGTGATGCCTGCCGGACAATATACTTTTATGGATTATGTAAAAGTAGGATTGCCATTGCAGATTATTATGGGAATCGTGATGATTTTTGTATTACCATTGATTTTCCCCTTTTAGTTTTGATTTTTATCTTGTCAGTGGGGGAGATGAAAGAAATAGAGATTTGTAGCGCTGAATCTTTGTCTTTATATGAAGAGTTGCATATTTCCATGCAACTCTTTTTTTGCTGTATACTATTGAATAAAGAGTGTTAATATTTTAATATTCAACGATATAACTAACTGTCTTCTAATATAAATAATTAGAGTGAGGCGCTTTAAAAGATGTTAACTGCAAATCGGAAAATGCAATGTAATCTGTATAATGTTTATAAATACAATTATCTTTGTGCGTCATTGCTGGTTATTGATTAGTAGTGATTTATGTTTTTCGCAAATAAAACAAACTAAAGCATTAAAAGATTATGAAACAGAACATTGCAAAAGTATTCACTTTCTCGTTGTTGGCGTCTTCCATCAGTTTTATCAGTTGTGTTGATAATGAGAAAAACCTGTTTGATGCAGATCAACTGAAGCAAATTTACGAAGAAACTTTTCCTGTAAAAAACATCGATCCTGATGGTGATTGGACAATGTCACGAAGTGTGATAGCGTGTGTGTCAGTTAATGGAGATCAGGGAGTAGATTATAAGATACAAATATTTGATGCCGATCCATTAAGTCCGGAAAGTACAGCAAAACTCTTAGCGGAAGGAACTGCCACTCAAAGTATGACTTTGGATGTGGTGATGGATTGCGCAACATCTCTTGATAAAGTGTTTGTTGCGCGTATAGATGAACACAAACGTTATCTGGTCCAACCGACAGCGATTGAAAACGGTACAGTGACAGCGCACTTTGGAGACAAAGGTACGCCAACACGTTCTATGTCACGAGCTGTGACGACTAGTATACCAGTTATGGAGGCTCCTTATACAGCAGATTTTATTAGTGCTAAAAAGGTAACTGCTACTGTTGTTCAGGCTGGCTGGGATTTAGGGGCAAGTTCCGGATGGGCCGGTAATTATAAAGAATATCCTGTTTTTACAGAAAGTGAACGTTGGTTTAAGATTCCGAATGGTACTTTTAGTGGAGGCTTAACTACCACTGGAAGCAGTGGCGGAGCCCAAGTTGTGAAAGTAATCGTTCCTCAAGGAAGCACATGGGTTATAGAGAATAGTAATCAATTTTCTAATATTACAGAAATTATCGTTGAGAATGGTGGAAAGATAGAGGTCACTAAAAATGGGAGCCTGGTATTAACTCAAGCTTCTTATATAACTGTGATGCAGGGAGGAAGTATTGTAGGTGACAGAGGTATTCAGATAACAAATAGTTCGGCTGGGCGTACAAACTATAATGCGGGTACGATTGATTGTGACTTTTTGAAAATTGATGGAAGTGGAAGTGGAGTTGATTTTGTGAATTATGGAACACTTAAACTGAATTCTTATAATGCTTCTACAAATGGTACGACATTGATAAATCATGGAACCATTGAAGTCGAAAATATAGATGGCAACAATAATACTAATATTAAAAACGGTTGTTATCTGAAAGCTGGAAAATTACAATTTGGTACACTTGTTATGGGAAATACTTCCGAAGCTATTTGCAAAGAATTGACGGGTAATGGAAATGATAATAATATCGTGATGGAAGCACAATCCATGTTGACTTGTACGGGCAAAGCTAATTTATTCAGAACAGTTACCGGTCCGACACAAGGAACTGCCTTATTAAGAATTCATACAATAGACAATACTGCCGGTCTGGCTTATTCTGCTTCTAAAGTAAGTAATAATATCATTTGTGAGATAACAGATCAAACATATAAAGGCGAAGCACACTATAACTGGTCTCCTTTTGCATGGTTAGTAAATAAAGGATTGCAGCAAGGTGCTACCTATTGTAACCCGGGTAAAGCCGAATTTATACTTTCTGCTGACGGTGACTGTATTAAAGAAGGGTATAACTCTGATGAAAAACCGGATGATGTAGAGATTCGATATGCGATTTATTCTTATGCTTTCGAAGATAACTATCCGAAAGCAGGCGATTACGATTTCAATGATATTGTGTTGAATGTAACTTTGCCTGCAGCCGGTAATGACGTGAAAGAACTGAAATATAAAATCGACCTTCGGGCGGTTGGTGCCGTGAAACAATTAGGTGCTGGTTTGAGAATACGAGGAATAGACAAAAATAATGTGGAAGAGGTAAATTTTGGTGCAGGCGCCGCTCAACGTACTGGTTCATTAAATTCCGGGATATTTGAAAATGCATCTTATGAAACGAATGGTAATGAACTTGTGATTCCTTTATTTGGAGACGCACATTATATATATGGATATACAGGAACACAACGTCCCATGTTGAATACAGGGAATGCTAGTACCCCTCTGACCGATATATACACTCTTGAAGTGAACGTCAAACTTAAGAATGTAATATCTGTCCCTAGTGTGACAGATGGTTTGGACTTCTTCATTGCTTATCAGGGATAGGTCAAAAGAGAACGGAAGTCCATTTGACTCATTTTAATTCGTCTACGGCGAATGGGCAATTGGCAGATAATGAAGTGCTCGAAGTAATCAAGGCAGTTAATAATACTTGGGCTTTTGCGTTCCTGATAAATTTGCTTATCCAACAGAAACAACAGTGATAACGAACGCATATTCTAAATTTGCAGATTGGGCACACGATCAGAGCTCAACTACTGATTGGTATAAGACAGTTAGTAGTGATAAAGTGGTTCAGTACTAAACTTTTCGTCATCTCTATACTTTTTTATGTAATTACATAAAGTTTTAGAATCTCTGATTATTCTGACGATTGTTCGTGTAATCAAGGGTTTTGCTATCTCTCATGTTTTGTTATTTCTCTCTGTTAGCAAGCAAAAACCTTTAAAATGCTGAAAATTTTGCTTGTTTTGTACAAAAAGCACCGTGTTTTTCATCGAAAAGCATCGTTATATTTGTGAAAAACATAAGGATAAAGTAAGCAAAAGATGCGGATAATGTCACCAAAAGCTATGGATGAAGTAAGCAAACCATTGGGATAGTGTCGCTATATCGTAAATATTGTTAGAATTTCCTACTTTCCTTCCATTGATTTTTCTATTTGGGGCTTTGATAATGATAAATAGAAAAGAATAAAAGGGAACTTTATTGGTATAGATAATATCTTTTTGGTGGTAAAAACTTTGATTACGTATCAAAAAGTGTATATATCGTGCCTGATTATAGAATAACGATTTAAGCAAATTCCTCTACAGTGACAGAAACTCTTTACTCCAATAAAAGGGAGGAAAGAAACGATTCCTGCTAGATTAAGAATTACAAAGTGTCAATGGTGACTTTTTGTAAACTATAGTTTCTATAAGATAGGTTTCATCAATTGTTAAGGCATTTTTTCTCTCTGTCCCAATTATATATTTTAATGCTTTGTAACTATGAAGAGACAAAGAATAGTAGCTATGTTAAATAATAGTTGCTTGATGGCATAGCACGATAGAACTTCCGTAATGTATAAATCAAGCGATTTAAGGTTGAATAAACTTAAATCGCTTTTCTCCGCATCACTACTATCTGATCGAACCGCTTTTGTGACGGAGTGCCAACTATAATTTCCTTTGGAGGGAATCGCTTATCGAACTCATTAGCAGCTGATTTATCGACCTGATATATTTCATCTTCTATGTAACGTCCTTTAGCGTTGGCTAAAGCATTATCATATAATTCACAAACATGAAGAGCAGTAGCATACATATTATCTTCGGTGCGAATCCCTAATGTTTCAGCAGGAATGAATCCTTGCCGGAGGTAATAATCCGGATCACCGCAAAGTAAAATGGCACGAAATCCCATATCGAAAGCTCGTTCTTTTGGTCAGCGCAATCATTTTTCCTCCAATACCTTTCTGTTGATATTTGGGAAGAACAGAAATGGGCCCCAGACTCAAAACCTCATATTGGTTACCGTCATCTGCCATGATAAATGATTTGAAGCAGACAACATTACCGACAATCTTGCCATTATGTTCTGCAACAATATCGAGCTCCGGCACAAACTTAGGATGGTTACGCATAATATGGAGGAGGTAATGTTCGTCACACCCCGGAGAAAAATGATTCCAGAAGGCTTCCCGTGTGACATTTTCGGTTTCATTATAATCCGAAGATTGCTCAATTCTAAGTTTTATATCCATATTGTTTCAAATATATAGTTGCACAAATATAAAGAACAAAATCCGAATACCTAACTCTTTTAAAGATGAATCTATACATTATAGCAAGATGAGACAAAAACTCCCGATACAAAGTTTGAATATACACTAGTATCAGGAGCTTTTGTATTGATGCATCAAGATTGTAGAGAATTAAACCTTGTTCATGTTTTGCGTGTACAAGCTATCTATAATACCGTCGGACAGTCCGATGGTAGGTACAATAATTCCGCTAGCTTTTACATGAGTAGCTATCTCGAGAAATATCTCTGCAGCAGGAAGAATAACATCGGCCCGGTCCGGTTTCAACTTATATTGCTTAATACGTTGTTCGGTAGAGAGCTTTCAATATTTCATATATATCTTGCAGTGATTTTTTTTATTTCACTTTGTTTCATACTGAAAGCGAACTGTCTAAATTTTCTGCAGAAATATCAATGCGAGATGTAATCGTCATAACGATATTCTTACGAACTTATTACAATGTTTATTTGTTATTTTTATATATCAGTAGAAACACTTATATTCGCAAAAGTATTGAAACAGACTCGGTTAAAAAATATAGAATTTATGAAAACAATGAATTATTCCCTTATTCGTATTCTCTTCGCACTTGTGATTGGATTGGTACTCGTGATTTGGCCCAATGCGGCTGCCAGTTATATTGTCATTACGGTAGGTGTTGCCTTCTTGATTCCCGGTGTTATCAGCCTTTTTGGCTATTTCGGCCGGAAAAGACAGGAAGGTGAAGCGGCTCCCCGTTTCCCGATAGAAGGAATCGGCAGTTTATTATTTGGACTTTGGCTGATTGTGATGCCTGAATTCTTTGCAGATGTTCTGATGTTTCTATTGGGCTTTATCCTGATAATGGGAGGAGTGCAACAGATTGCTTCTTTGTCGATGGCTCGTCGGTGGATGCCCGTTCCGGGAGCTTTTTACCTGATTCCTTCGCTGATTCTCATTGCAGGTATTATCGCTTTGTTTAATCCGACGGGAGCACGTAATACTGCATTTATAATTATTGGTGTGAGTAGTTTGGTTTATTCGCTTACCGAATTAATCAACTGGTTCAAGTTACCGTCGTCGTCCGAAGACTCCGGTGGTACATGACGATGATGATATTGAGGATGCAAAGATAATCGAATAAAAAAGAAGAGGACTGCTTCACAACACCCCTCCCCGCAAACTTAAAACAACCAACAAAAGAAATAGATAATTTCATAACGGTGAACTGTGAGTGGTAAACGGTAAATGCGTTGTAATACAACTTGTTCGCCGTTCACCATTTATCGTTCACCGTTCTTTTTCTTCTATCTCACAAATAACAGTTCCCTGTATTTCGGAAGCGTCCACATCTGGTTGTCAACAATGAGTTCCAACTTGTCGATGTGATAGCGGATTTCTTCCAGTGCCGGGACAATCGTGTCGTGGTAGGCAATGGCCTTTTCTCGTTCGCTTTCTATCTTGTTTGCAACCTTACGAGCCTCAATCATTGCATCTACATGCTCCTTGATGAAAGCTGTACGGTCGGCAATCTCTTCAATAAGCTCCAGGTTCTTAGCAGACAATTTCGCTGCCTTTTCTGCCGGGAAAAGAGATTGCATCTTATAGACATTATTAATTAAGTCCGTCTGGTATTGAGTGGCAACCGGAATGATATGATTCATTGCCAAGTCACCCAATACACGTGCCTCAATCTGAATCTTCTTCGTATAAGTTTCCCATTTCACCTCGTTACGGGCTTCCAGTTCTTTCTTCGTCATTACGCCGGTAGCTTCGAACATGGCAATTGTTTCCGGTTTCAGATAATTGTCGAAGATAACAGGAACACTGGTTTCGCAATCCAGGCCACGATGGGCGGCTTCTTTCTTCCATTCGTCGCTGTAACCATTGCCGTCAAAATGAATCGCTTTACATTCTTTGATATATCCACGGATAATTTCAAGAATGGCGGACACTTTGGGTTCTCCCTTTTCAATCAACGCATCCACGTCCTTCTTAAACTTCACCAATTGATTTGCTACGGCCGAGTTCAATGCAATCATGGCACTTGCACAGTTTGCCTCAGAGCCTACGGCACGGAACTCAAACCGGTTTCCGGTGAAAGCGAAAGGAGAGGTGCGGTTGCGGTCTGTATTATCAATCAGCAATTCGGGAATTTGGGGAATATCCAGCTTCATTCCCTGTTTTCCGCTAAGACTAATCAAATCATCTTTCGTACTGTTTTCAATGTGATCCAATACCTGCGACAATTGCTTCCCGAGGAAAGAGGAGATAATGGCAGGAGGTGCTTCATTAGCTCCCAGACGGTGGGCGTTGGTAGCGCTGGAGATAGAAGCTTTCAGCAATCCGTTATGATGATAAACTGCCATCAATGTGTTTACGACGAAGGTAACAAAACGCAGGTTATCTTCCGGAGTCTTACCCGGTCCCATTAATAAAATGCCTGTGTCAGTGCCCAAAGACCAGTTGTTGTGTTTACCCGATCCGTTGACGCCCTTAAAAGGTTTTTCATGAAGCAGTACACGGAAACCATGACGGCGACTTACCTTACGCATTAATGACATAATCAGTAAGTTATGGTCGTTAGCAAGGTTACACTCTTCAAAGATAGGGGAGCCAATTCGAACTGGTTCGGGGCAACCTCGTTGTGACGAGTCTTAACAGGAATACCTAATTTTAACGCTTCAATTTCAAGGTCTTTCATGAAAGCGGCTACGCGGGTGGGGATAGCACCGAAGTAGTGGTCCTCCAACTGTTGGTTTTTGGCACTGTCATGTCCCATCAAAGTACGACCGGTCATTAGTAAGTCCGGACGTGCGGCATACAATCCTTCGTCTACCAGAAAGTATTCCTGTTCCCAGCCCAAGTACGCAACTACTTTTTTCACTTCCGGGTTGAAGTAACGACATACGTCTACAGCAGCTTTATCTACAGCACGCAATGCTTTCAACAAGGGAGCTTTATAGTCGAGAGCTTCGCCGGTATATGCGATAAACACAGTTGGGATGCAAAGCGTATCATCCACGATGAATGCGGGTGATGAGGGGTCCCATGCGCTATATCCGCGTGCTTCGAAAGTGTTACGGATACCGCCGTTCGGGAAAGAAGAAGCATCCGGTTCCTGCTGTACCAGCAGTTTGCCAGTAAATTCTTCCATCATACCGCCTTTGCCGTCATGTTCAACGAAAGCATCATGTTTTTCAGCTGTGCCTTCGGTCAGCGGTGCGAACCAGTGCGTATAATGAGTAACACCCATTTCAATGGCCCATTTCTTCATGCCGGCAGCTACCTCGTCGGCAATACTGCGATCTAGCGGAGCACCGTTGTCAATTGCGTCAATCAGCGCATTGTATACCTTGCTGGGAAGGTATTTGAACATCTTTTCCTTGTTGAATACATACTTTCCGAAGTATTCCGAAGGACGTTCGGCAGGTGTTGCTACCTCAACAGCTTTCTTTTTGAAAGCTGTCTCTACTACTCTGAATCTAAGTTTTGACATAATACCTGATTTGATTTGTTGTTAAATATGTTAGAGTAAATAATTACTTTGTTATGTGGTTTCCGGAAAGGCGATCAAACCCGTCCGGAAGTTTTTTCTGTGATTAGCGGGGTAGTGATTAGTAGTAAGTTGTGCGTAGCTGTCTTTCACTAATCACTCAACCGTTCATCACTAAATTAGTTGTAAGCAGATTCTCCGTGTTCGTAAATATCAAGACCTTCTTCTTCGATACGTGCCGGAACGCGAAGTCCGTGAATCTTATCAAGCGTTTTGAAAATGATGAATCCCATGCCTGCTGCCCATGCACCTACTACCAATGCTCCGAATATTTGTGCACCGAGGAATCCGAAACCGTAGCCATAGAATAAACCTTCACTGGTGGAGAACAAACCTGTAAGAATAGTTCCTAAAAAGCCACAAACACCATGTACAGAAGATGCACCTACCGGATCGTCTATCTTTAACACTTTGTCAATGAAGTCAACGGAGAATATCATTACGACACCACATATTGCACCTATTAAGGCTGCTCCTGCGGGAGATACTGCGTCACATCCTGCTGTGATGCCTACCAGCCCTGCCAAGATACCATTCAGCGTCAGTGATAAAGAAGGTTTGCCATATTTTATCCAGCTCATCGCCAGTGCAAAGAAGCCACCGGCACAAGCCGCCAGATTTGTTGTCAGAAATACATGGGAGATGGCGATAGCATCGGCTTCGGTTGCTGCTGCCAATTGAGAACCGGGGTTGAACCGAACCATCCGAACCAAAGAATGAATACGCCTAGTGCAGCAATAGTCAGGCTATGGCCTGGGATAGCTTTTGATTTGCCGTCTTTACCATATTTACCGATACGCGGTCCTAGAACGGCAGCACCTACCAGGGCAATCCACCCGCCTACTGAGTGAACGACAGTGGAACCGGCGAAGTCATGGAAGGTGGTTCCGAAGAGACTCATCATGAAAGAACCTTCTTCACCGTTCATCAACCAGCCGCCGCCCCATGTCCAGTGACCGGATATCGGATAAATCAGTACACTGATGAAGATGGTGTATACCAAGTACATGGAGAATTTAGTACGTTCTGCCATAGCTCCTGATACGATTGTAGCTGCTGTCGCACAGAATACGGTTTGGAATATGAGGAATCCTTCGGTTGGCAGGCCATTATCAATGAAAGAAAGGTCGAAGAAGTGGGGCATTCCGATGAATCCGCCTGCACCGAACATCAATCCGAAACCGATAAACCAGTATAGTAAAGAGCCGAACATGAAGTCTACAAAGTTCTTCATCAGAATGTTGGCAGTATTTTTCACTCTGGTAAAACCTGCTTCTACTAATGCAAATCCCGGCTGCATGAAGAATACGAGCATTGCTGCAAGCAACATCCATACAGTATTCAATCCAAGAGCTAATTCACCGAGCGTATCGGGAGCTGCTGATGCTTCTTCGGCAGGAGCGGTAACGACTTCGGTAATTGTTTCTGTAACTGCTGCAACTGTATCGGCAGCGGCCGTGTTTTGTGCCGACATATCAGTAGTAAAACAGCACAAAATGAATATAGTAGTGGCTATCCACAGCTTTACGAAGCTATGGCTTTTATATTTTGTATCCATAATAGTATAATCTTATTTAACGTTCTTGTTCTGCATTGTAGAGGGCTATGTCACCACGTTCGGCAGTGCGTATGCGGATAGCGTCTTCGATAGGAATGACGAAAATACGTCCGTCACCGATTTCTCCGGTCTGTGCAGCTTTGATGATAGCCTGCACTGTTTTCTCGGTATTCTTGTCGCGCACGACAATAGAGATCAAAATTCGTTCAATGGTGCTGGTGTCATAAACTACGCCACGGTAGATACGTCCTTGCCGTGCTTTTCCAATACCTCTTACATCGTAATAAGAGAACCATTCGATGTCCGCTTCGAGAAGAGCGTCTTTTACGTCCTCGAATTTGGTCTTACGGATGATAGCTTCAATCTTTTTCATATACCTTAAATATTAGTGTTGACCTGTAAAAGAAAGAGGTATAGGGCAGCGGCAGCCATAGCAGGTTACCATACAACAAACCGATAAAATCTAAACTCTAACTACCTTTTCTAATCCCTATACGCTCTTTGTATTGTAAATTCTCTCTCTTAAAAACTTAGTCCGAAAGCAAAGTAGGCTCCTTCAGTGCGTGGGTTCACTGTTACTTTCGCAAATGTCGGTACGGAGAAGGAATCTGTGATTTTGATATTTTTGGAAGCTCCGAGACTGATGTCTGTTACGCAGAAACCACTTGTATAGCCATTGTAGAAAGTCGTCTCCCAAGGAACCATACCTAAATCTACTGTCCAGTCGAGACCTCCCAATTTGAAAGGTGCGCTAAGTGCGAGGTAAGAAGAATAAGCTCTTTTGCCGTTTTCTTTCACACCGTCGGCACCTGCAAAGTTTGTGTACCAGTTGACGGCTAGCGGACCGAAATCATATCCCACTTGTGCTTCAAATACATGTGCTGTAGAATAGGCCCCATATTGGAAATACTTATTGGTTGTATAAATCTCCTTTCCGTATTCATCTACATCTCCTGTATGTGTTTTATCAAACCAATAATCCGTTATTGAAACACTAAAACCACCAATTGAATAACCGAGAGTTAAATCGAACTCTTTTGCATCTTTGGATTCAATTCCTACCGATCCCCATGCTCCGAGTGAGAAACCTTTGTAAGAGATTTCTAGTGAGGGTTGAACGCTCACTCCGCCTAAATCCTGGCCGCGCCAGATGTAACCACTTACCAGATCTGCTCCAACGGAAGCTTCTACCTTATCTTGTGCCATCATTGTAGACGGGACAAGCCCTGACAGTAATAATGCTACTGTTATTACCCTCATTTTTTTGTTAATCGTCGTTTTCATCGTCTTTTTACCTTTAATAGTTAGAAAAATGTGGATGTACGGTCCATTTGTTATATAGTAGCGCGCGAAATACTATCGTTTTTTATAGATAACTGATTATGGATAACTGATCCTGCAGGAATGATGATGTCCGTTTAATGGGGGCATGTTGAACTTTCTATTTCCCGCTATCCATTATTCATTCAATCAGAGCCAGTTCTTTTATTCTTCTCATCGCTTCGATACAGTCGTTGCGTTCACCAAACGCAGTTAGCCGGATATATCCTTCACCGCTTGGTCCGAAGCCTACACCGGGGGTACCGACCACATTGGCTTCATACAACATCTGTTCGAAGAATCGCCATGACGAAAGCCCGTTCGGAGTTTTCACCCATAAGTAGGGAGCGTTGACTCCTCCATACACTTTCAGTCCCGCGGCTTCCAGTCCCTCTTTCATAATTTGGGCGTTGGTCATATAATAGTCGATTGTTTCTTTAATCTGTATTTTGCCTTCTGCACTGTAAACGGCTTCTGCAGCCCGTTGGGTAATGTAAGAAGTACCGTTGAACTTGGTGCACTGGCGGCGGTTCCACAATCTGTTGAGCGGTATGCGGTCGCCTTCCAGAGTGGCGGCGGTGAGTTCTTTCGGAACTACGGTATATCCGCAGCGTACTCCGGTAAATCCTGCCGTTTTTGAAAAACTACGGAATTCAATCGCGCACTTTTTAGCTCCCTTAATCTCATAGATAGAGTGGGGGACATTCTCGTCCTGGATATATGCCTCGTAAGCGGCATCGAACAGAATCAGTGTATCGTTTGCCAAGGCATAATCCACCCACTTTTTCAGTTCCGGTTTGGTTAAGGTTGTCCCTGTCGGGTTGTTCGGATAGCAGAGATAAACGATGTCTATCCGTTTGTCTGGAATTTCCGGGATAAAGTTGTTCTCACTTGTGCAAGGCATATAAGTAACGTTGCTCCATTTACCCGTTTCTTCTTCCAGTACTCCGGCGCGTCCGCACATAACGTTACTGTCTATGTAAACCGGATAAATGGGATCTGTAACACCTACGCTATTGTCATGGCGAAGAATATCGCCTATATTTCCGGTATCGCTTTTGGCACCGTCACTGACAAATATCTCGGACGCCGAGAAGTGAATCCCACGTGGAATAAAGTCATTTTTTATAATTGCTTCAATCAGAAAATCATATCCCTGTTCAGGACCATATCCGCGGAATGTATCTTTGCCGGCCAGTTCTTCTACCGCTTTATGCATTGCTTCTATACAGGCTGGAGGAAGTGGCTGCGTGACGTCGCCGATACCTAGCCGGATGATGTCCTGTTTGGGATGCGTTATCCTGAAAGTATTTACCTTTTTCGCTATGTCCGAGAATAAATAGCTTCCCGGTAACTTCAAAAAATGTTCGTTTACTAATGCCATATTGTTATTGTTTTAAGTTTCTATTACTATTCATTCTCAACTTTCCATTCTCAACTCTCAACTTCTTCAACAATTTCCCCATCGAAAACCTTGGTTGCCGGTCCGGTCATTAATATATGTCCGGAGGTTTCATCCCATTCAATGGTGACTGTCCCTCCATCCATGATTACATCGCTTTTTCTTCCTGTAAGTCCGTTGATGAAGGCGGCTACTGCTGTGGCGCAAGCACCTGTCCCGCAAGCTTGAGTGATTCCCGATCCTCTTTCCCACACTCTCATCCGTATGGTGTCTTTGCTGACAATCTGTGCAAACTCCACATTGGTTCTGTCGGGAAAAAGAAGGATGATTCTCCAGTTCAGGACCGATTTCCGGCAGATTAATTCGGGTAATGTCATCAATAAATGTGACAAGATGAGGATTACCCATTGATACTTTAGTAGATTGGAAAGGATATTTCTTTCCCCAATCAATCTCTCCTGTTTCTTGCGGACTGCCCATATCTACGGTGACTGTACTGACTGTTTTTCCCTCTACCTGCAATTTCAGAATTTTAATTCCCGATAGTGTATCCAAAGTTATTTCTGTTTTATCGGTCAATCCGTATTCATATACATATTTGCCTACGCAGCGGCTACCATTGCCACACATCATTGCTTCCGAACCGTCGGCATTGAAAATACGCATACTGAAATCCGCTTTATCAGAGACACCAATCAATATTAGTCCATCGCTTCCGATTCCTGTATGAAACTTGCTCCATTCGATTGCTTTCTTTTCAGGGTCTGCTATTGGATATCTGGTCGTGTCTACATATATGTAGTCATTTCCTGTTCCATGCATTTTGGTGAACTTAATTCTTGTTGTCATTTTGATTGGTATTTATTGGTTGTTGTATCCTTTTGTTTTATTACAGTGCAAAGGTATGACTTTTTGCTTTATATTTTATTAAAAAGCATGTCTAATATCTATTTATTTTCTTATAACTTATAATCGCCTTTGATATGACTGTGTTTAGTTATAATTTGAAATTATATATATCTATATATTAATAAACTGTTATTTGGATGAATTGTTTTGCATATTCTTCCATAATATATGAAAAATATTTAGCCTTGATAATCGGTGAAATTAGCTATAAAAACAAGAAATATATTCTTTTTCTTTTGACGATATGAAAGTGAAAACCCCTATTTATCTATCATATTGCTCACCGTATATGCTGAAGAACCTTTTTTTGTATTCATTGTTTTAGCACTATCATTAATATAAAAACGTAGAGATATGAATATAGAGAAACAATTAGAAACAGCAGTTAAAACCAACCATTTGGTGTTGGTAGTATTCTATGCCGATTGGTCTCCTCATTATGAGTGGATAGGGCCTGTGCTTCGAACTTACGAAAAGAGAACTGTAGAATTGATAAGAGTGAATGCAGAAGAGAATAGAGCAATTGCTGATGCTCATAATGTAGAAACAGTGCCCGCCTTTCTTTTATTGCATAAGGGACATGAATTATGGAGACAGGTAGGAGAGCTTACGGTAGGAGAGCTGAAAGAGGTATTAGATGATTTCCAGTAAATCGTTTGTAATCTTTTATTGGTATTCATAAAAGGACTCTTTTCTTTTTCGTTAAAAGATTGATATTTCTAAAGTGTTGGTATTAAGAGTATTATAGAAGAGCATTTTTAGTTTGTTAAGAAAAAATATCGGGTCATTTTTCCTTTAAAAGGAAACAATCTGTTTCACCGAGAAACAATCTTTAAAGGAAGATTCCGTTTTTAAAAACTATATTGATAGCTTAAAAGCCAGATATTAAATTTTTAATATGTGAATATTTTTTATCTTATTGATGTTTTTTCAGTTCTTCTTGTAAGATGACTGGTTCGTTGGTGGTAATGAAATCTACTTTCTGTTCGATCAGCGATTTCATATCTTCTACTTCGTCTACTGTCCACACATTGACTTTCAGTCTGAGATCATGGGCTTCTTTGATCCATTCGGGATGTTTCTTAATTACTCCCATGTGATAGTCGAGTCCGGCTGCACCGAGGTCTTTCAGTTCTTTGGGAGACAATTCTCCGTTAAGGTAATATACTGGAGTACCGACAGGAGCCAGGCGGATAAACTCTTTCATGGCATGTAGAGAGAACGTGATATATTCCATACGGTTTTCCAGTCCCATTTTCTTCACCATGGCAATGATTCCCTGCACCGCTTTAGTCTCACGTTTCTTGTTGCTATGTGCTTTCAGTTCGAGAATCAATTGGGTTTTACAGTTTTTCCCGGTTCCAGATACTGTTCCAGGCTGGGTAAGTTTTCTCCGTTGGATAATTTAAGTCCGGTCAGCGCATCACCTTTGGAATACTCCATCGGCCTCATCTTGTATACAGGATCATGGTTAACCACTAACTTGTTATCCTTAGCGATCCATACGTCAAATTCTGAACCGTAACAACCGATGGAGTCTGCTTTTAGAAGTGATGAAATACTGTTCTGCGATGATCCCGGAGTTTTCCAGAATCCGCGGTGGGCTATCACTTTTGTCTGTGCCTGCATGCAGCAAGCAGCCATTAGAAAGGCAGAAGCCATCATCATTTTTTTTAAATTCATTTGTTTGATCTTTTAAAAGTTTGATAGATTTAATTGGGTTTGGCCTCAAAATTATAAAAAAGAAAACGCAAATCAGCCGATAATATGCTAATCTGCGTTAATCCTTGGGATTTTAGAATAGAAATGCTACAAAAGAATAACAGAATTTGCTGTTTCCGTTATTTTTATCAGTTAAGTATAGGCCTCTTCATGTATTCCTCTCACTGCACGTCCGCTAGGCTCATTCAGATTCCTGAAAGCAATATCCCAGGCTAGCGCTTCTGCTGTGGAGCAGGCCACACTTGGAACACTGGGTACGGTGCGTGCTGCACTTTCACTGGGGAAATGCTCTTCGAAGATACTACGATAATAGTACTCTTCTTTGTTTTGTGGCGTATTGATAGGGAAGCGTTTGGCAGCATGTTCCATTTGCTGATCGCTCACGGTAGCAGCTGTGATCTCTCTCAATGTGTCAATCCATGAATATCCTACACCGTCACTGAACTGCTCTTTCTTGTCTCCAAGCCACACTTTCCGGTAACATCTCGGCAAAGGCTTCGCGAACAATTCGTTTCTCAATTTCCTTTCCGGGGCACATTTTAGCTTTCGGGTTCAGGTTCATGGCTACGTCGAGGAATTCTTTATCAAGGAAAGGAACGCGTCCTTCTACTCCCCATGCTGACAAACTTTTATTGGCGCGGAGGCAATCGTACATGTGCAACTTTGAAAGTTTACGTACTGTTTCTTCGTGAAATGCCTGTGGAGTGGGAGCCTTGTGGAAATACAGATACCCACCCGAAAACTTCATCGGCACCTTCACCGCTCAATACCATTTTGATGCCCATTGATTTGATGACACGTGCCAGTAGATACATGGGAGTGGAAGCGCGTACGGTAGTTACATCGTACGTCTCGATGAAATAAATTACGTCGCGAACAGCATCCAGACCTTCCTGAACGGTGTAGTTGATCTCATGATGGACGGTACCGATATATTCGGCTACTTCACGCGCTTTAATCAAATCGGGCGCGCCCTTTAGACCGATGGCGAAAGAGTGGAGTTGAGGCCACCATGCATCGCTTGCACCATCTGTTTCTATACGTTTTGCCGCATATTTTTTGGCAATGGCAGAGATAACGGAACTATCCAACCCGCCCGAAAGCAACACTCCATACGGTACGTCACTCATTAACTGGCGGTGCACAGCCTCTTCCAATGCCACTTTCACATCCTCGGTTTGTGCATCATTCTCTTTGACGGTTTCATATTCTGTCCAGTCGCGCGAATACCAACGTTTCATTTTTCTCTCTTTACTATAGAAGTAATGTCCGGGAAGGAATACTTCATATTCGTCACAAAATCCTTCGAGAGCTTTCAACTCGCTGGCGAAGTAGATTTTTCCCTCTTTATCTTTTCCTATATATAAAGGAATAACCCCTATCGGATCGCGGGCAATTAGAAATTCATCCTTTTCCTCATCATAAAGCACGAAAGCAAAGATACCGCTAATATCTTCCAGAAAATGGATGCCTTTATCTTTGTAAAGGGCAAGAATTACCTCACAGTCACTTCCAGTTTGAAAGTTATATTTTCCCGCATATTTAGCGCGAATATCACGGTGATTGTAAATCTCACCGTTGACGGCGAGCACCTGTTTACGATCGGGAGAGTATAACGGTTGTCCGCCACTCTGCGGGTCGACAATAGAAAGACGTTCGTGTGCCAGGATGGCACTTCCGCCTACATAGATTCCGCTCCAGTCCGGTCCGCGATGACGGATCTTCTGGGCCATTTTCAGTGCTTTATCTCTTAGCTCTTTCGTTTGAACTTTGATGTTGAGTATACCTGCTATTCCACACATAACTTTAATTTTTAGAGGGGGTAATGTAATCTGTTGATTGTTTATTCGCTATTTCTAAGAAGCTGATTAGCTATTCTTAATTCGTTCCATAATTGTTATCGTTTAGTTCCACAACTGTTTTCCTTTAGTTCCATATCTGTTATTCTTTAGTTCTACAGATATGGAACGAACCGATAATAGCAATCGAGCTTCTTGTTGTACACTGTTGCAAAACTTATTGTATTAGATAAGCATCTATTTCCGCAGCAGCCTTTCGTCCTCCTGCCATGGCGCGTACTACTAAGCTGGCACCAGTCTCGGCATCACCGGCTAGAAATACATTCTTTGCAAATTTGGGTTGCTCCGGTTTCAGGAATCCCATCGCCAATAATACCATATCAGCCTCGATGACTTCCTTCTTCCCTGTTGGTTTCATTGTGGGACGTCCGCCATCTGCTGCCGGAATCCATTCTACTTCTTCCACTTCTACACCTGTCACTTTTCCATTCTTTCCGAGGAACTGATTGGAAGCCAGGCACCAGCGGCGTGTACAACCTTCTTCATGGCTGGAAGTCGTTTTGAAGACTGCCGGCCATTGTGGCCAAGGAGTAGCCGGATTGTAGCCGACAGGAGGTTTCGGCATGATTTCGATTTGAGTGACGCTGACGGCTCCCTGTCTTACACTGGTTCCGATGCAGTCGGAACCGGTATCTCCGCCACCTATCACAAGTACTTTTTTGCCTTTGGCATTCACCAATTTATCTTTCGGGAAAGTCTGTCCTGCCAGAATCCTGTTCTGCTGTGCCAGCATTTCAAGTGCGAAATGAATCCCTTTCAGTTCACGTCCCGTAATACTCAAGTCACGTGCAGTGGGCGTTCCGGTGCAGATGCAGTAAGCGTCGAATCCTTCCGGTAAATGATTAACGTCTATTTCTACTCCCATCTCAAACTGTATTCCTTCTGCAGCCAATATCTTCATCCGTCGGTCAATTACATTCTTATCCAGTTTGAAATTAGGAATACCGAATCGTAATAACCCTCCGGGCGCTTCATCCTTATCGAATAAAGTAACGCTATATCCTTTTAAATTCAGCTGATTAGCCACTACCAATCCAGCAGGACCTGCACCAATCACCGCCACTTTCTTTCCGTTTCTTCTCGGCGTCTTTACTTGTATATATCCTTCACGAAAAGCCGCTTCTACGATAGCTGCTTCATTCTCGCGAATAGTCACCGGCTGATCGCAGGAAAGTTTCAACACACACGATTTCTCGCAAAGGGCAGGACAAATACGTCCCGTAAATTCAGGAAAATCGCAAGTAGACGACAATACTTCGTATGCCTCCTTCCATTTTCCCCTGTATAATGCGTCCTGCCATTCCGGTTGTTTATTTCCTATCGGGCATGCCCAATGACAGAAAGGTACACCGCAATCCATACAGCGTGACGCCTGCAATTTACGGCTGTTTGTATTCAAAGTCTGTTCTACCTGACTATAGTCAGCGATTCGCTCGTTTACAGGGCGGTATCCCGCCTCTTGTCGAGGTATATTTAGAAATGCTTTAGGATCTCCCATCTTGTTATTTACTATTTGACTATTTACAATTTACTATTTTTAGACTATCTTGTCATTTGCTATTTGACTATTTACAGACTATACATTCAAATAGTAAATTGTAAATAGTCAATTTGTAAATCTAATAGTCTCTTTGCATATCTGCAATTTTTTGTTGTAACTTTCTCATTTGTTCTTCCTGTAGTACTTTGGCACTACTTGGATGAACTGATCTACGTAATGATTCCAGTTGTCGAGCATAGTGCGTGCCAGTTTCGAGCCTGTGTAGAGGTAGTGTTGGCGGATTAGTTCGTGCAACTCTTTCCGGTAGCTGGCTTCTTCGATGAGTGACAGTTCCACCATTTCCATGTTACAGAAGTAGTCGAAGTTTCCGTCTTTGTTCCAGACATAGGCTACACCACCGCACATACCGGCTGCAAAGTTACGTCCGGTTTGTCCGAGGACTACTACACGACCTCCGGTCATGTATTCGCAACAATGGTCACCCACGCCTTCTACGACTGCAACTGCACCGGAGTTACGAACTGCGAAACGTTCTCCTACACGACCGTTGATATATACTTCACCGCTTGTTGCGCCATAAAGCAAGGTATTACCGGCGATTGTATTTTTTTCGGCTTCGAAGTTGCTGCGTATAGGAGGCAATACGGAGATGCGTCCGCCGCTCAATCCTTTACCTAGATAATCGTTCGCTTCACCTTCCAGTTTAAAGTTAACTCCCGGTACAAGGAAAGCCCCGAAAGATTGACCTGCCGAACCTTTGAATTTTACATTCAGCGTGTGTTCCGGCAATCCTTTGCCACCGTATTTCTTGGCAATCACTCCGGAGAGCATCGCACCTATTGCACGGTCTGTATTGGTAATCGTATATTCTAAAGAAATCTCTTTCTCATGTTCGATAGCTTCTTGTGCGGCATCGATGATGGTTACATCCTTTACAGCAGAAATTCCATGATCCTGGTCGATGACATGACGGATAGCCGCACTGTTGTCAACACGTGCCAGCAATTTGGTGAAGTCGATTAAAGCATGTTTTGGATTTGGGTCATTGGCATCGGACTTGCGTTCGATTAAGTCTGTACGCCCGATGATGTCATCCATCCGGGTGAATCCCATTTCAGCCAAATGCTCGCGGACTTCCTGTGCCAGGAATGTGAAAAAGTTTACTAAATATTCACTGCGTCCATGAAAGCGTTTACGTAACTCTTCATTCTGTGTGGCAACTCCCACCGGACAAGTATTCTGATGGCATTTGCGCATCATTACACACCCTAATACAATCAATGCCGAGGTGGCGAAGCCATATTCTTCGGCACCCATTAGTGCCATTAAGATGATGTCACGTCCGGTTTTCAGTTGTCCGTCGGCTTGCAGAACTACTTGGCCACGAAGTCCGTTCAGAACCAATGTTTGTTGTGTCTCGCTCAATCCCAATTCCGGTGAGATGCCCGCATAACGGATAGAAGAAGCTGGAGAAGCACCTGTTCCACCTTCGGCACCAGAGATGACAATTAGGTCCGCCTTTGCTTTTGCCACGCCTGCGGCAATGGTACCGACGCCGCTTTCTGCTACCAGTTTCACACTGATTTTGGCCTGTGGATTTACATTTTTCAGATCGAAGATTAATTGTGCCAAATCCTCAATTGAATAAATATCATGATGAGGTGGAGGAGAAATCAGTGAAATTCCCGGAATGGAATGTCGTGTTTTGGCAATCACATCGTTCACTTTGAATCCCGGAAGTTGTCCGCCTTCACCCGGTTTTGCTCCCTGTGCTATCTTAATCTGAATCTCATCCGCATTAACCAGACATTCTGCCGTTACACCGAAACGTCCGGAAGCTACCTGCTTAATCGCACTTCGTAAGGAACTGCCATCGGGCAGCGGTTGGAAACGGGCAGCGTCCTCGCCACCTTCACCGGTATTACTGCGTCCGTGAATTTTATTCATGGCAATAGCCATTGCCTCATGAGCCTCTTTGCTGATAGAACCAAAAGACATAGCCCCCGTGACGAAACGATGCAGAATGTTTTCCACCGGTTCTACCTGATCGATTGAAATCGGATTACGACGGAATCCCAGAAAGTCACGAAGGGAAATAGGCTTCTCTTTTTCGTCTACCAGATGAGTATATTCTTTAAACTTTTTATAACTCCCCAGCCGTGTAGCCAATTGCAGCGTACTGATTGTTTCCGGATTCCATGCGTGCTTTTCTCCGTCTTTGCGGAAGGCATACAAACCGTTGTTTTTTAATAATGGAAGGTTGAAAGTGAAGATGGAGAATTACTTTGTGTTCCTTCATTTCCATTTTTGATTTCTGAAAATCCTTCCTCATGGAAAGCAATGGCATCTCTGGCTATTTCTTCCAAGCGAATACCTCCGATGGGCGAACCGAGTCCACCGAAATAGGTCTTACTCAATTCTTCGCTCAAACCGACGGCTTCGAAAATCTTAGCACCACGATAAGAGCGGATGGTAGAGATCCCCATCTTACTCATGATTTTAAACAAGCCTTTACAGATGGATTTGATATAATTTTTTTCAGCAGTGGCATAATCCAACTGAATATCCCTGTCTTTAACCAAGCGGTCGAGAACAGCGAATGCCATGTAAGGATTCAGGGCACTTGCTCCGAAACCCAGTAATAACGCAGCGTGCATCACCTCACGTATTTCACCGCTTTCTACGATCAATGCTGTTTGTACACGTTTACCGACTGAAATCAGGTGGTGATGAACAGCGCTTACTGCCAGCAATGAAGGAATAGCGGCATGGGTAATATCCACGTCACGGTCGGTCAGGACAATGTAGTTTACGCCTTCCGTCACAGATTCTTCCGCCATTTTACAGAGGCTGTTCAGTGCCTCCTGCAATCCGGCTTTCCCTTTTGCTGCTTCAAATAACATGGGCAGTTTGACTGTTTTGAAACCTTTATACCGGATATTACAAAGAATATCCAGTTGTGTATTGCTCAAAATCGGATGATTCAGGCGGACCATTTTGCAATGACTTTCGCTGGGTGTCAGAATATTCATGCCGACTGCCCCGATGTATTCCGTCAATGACATCACCAGTTCTTCGCGGAGCGGGTCAATGGGCGGATTGGTTACCTGTGCAAATTGCTGACGGAAATAGTTGTAAAGCAACTGTGGTTTATCTGAAAGTACGGCGAGTGGCGTATCGTTACCCATTGAATTGATCGGTTCTGCTCCGGTGCTTGCCATCGGCATAATCAGCCTTTCGATGTCCTCTTTGGAGTAGCCGAAAGTACGAAGCATCCGGTCGTAGTTTGCTACGTGATGAGGAACTTTGCGCCCGCTTTTCAGTTCATCCAGTTCGATTCGGTTGGTAGATAGCCAGGTGCGGTAAGGCTTGGCTTCAGCCAACTGTTTTTTCAGTTCGCCGTCATAGTAAATCTCACCTTTTTCCGTATCTACCAGCAAGATTTTGCCGGGCTGTAAGCGACCTTTTTCTTTGATGTCTCCCGGTTCGAAATCCATAACACCGACTTCCGAAGCCACTACCATCATATCATTTTTAGTAATCAGATAGCGGGCAGGGCGCAGGCCGTTGCGGTCGAGCATACCACCGGCAAATCGTCCGTCGCTGAAGAGTAGTGCGGCAGGTCCGTCCCAAGGTTCCATGAGGATAGAGTGGTATTCGTAGAAGGCCTTGAGGTCTTCACTGATCGGGTTCTTCTCGTTGAAGGATTCCGGTACGAGCATTGCCATGGCATGAGGCAGACTTAATCCTGACATGACCAGAAATTCCAGCACATTATCCAAAGAGGCGCTGTCGCTCATGCCCGGCTGTATAATCGGGCGTATTTCTTTTATATCACCCAAGGTAGGAGTGGAGAGTACGCTTTCACGGGCTTCCATCCATCCGCGGTTACCACGGATCGTGTTGATTTCACCGTTGTGTGCCAGCAGGCGGAACGGTTGTGCCAATCCCCATGTAGGGAATGTATTGGTACTGAAACGGGAGTGCACCAGTGCCAGTCCGCTGGTAAAATAGCTATTTGTCAGGTCCGGATAGTAGTTGCGCAGTTGCAATGACGAAAGCATACCTTTATATATAATACTTTTTGTAGAAAGCGAAACAACATAAAAATCGTCTTTTGTCGGAATGGATGACAGTCTGACCTTATTCTCGATTCTTTTCCGGATCAGATATAACTTCCGGTCGGCAGTTTCCGTTTCCGTAAATCCGGTGATGAATACTTGTTTGATGTTCGGTTCGTTTGCCAGAGCCGATTCTCCTAGGATTTCGGGGCAGGTGGGCACATTGCGCAAATGCATCAATGTGAGTCCTTCTTTTTCAATTTCTTCAATAATGATACTTAAAATGGCTGCCTGGTCTTTTCCATTTTTCGGCAAAAATAGCAATCCTGTGCCGTACCGTCCTTTTTCGGGTACAGGAATACCTTGCAATAAAATAAATTCATGCGGAATTTGCAGCATGATACCTGCACCGTCGCCGGTTTTGTTATCCGCACCTTCGGCACCACGGTGGCGCATGTTCTCTAATACCTTTAAAGCCGACTCAACAATGTCGTGTGACTTTTCTCCATGAATGTTAACCAGCATACCGACACCGCAGGCATCGTGTTCGTATGCCGCATCGTACAAGCCCATCTGTTTGGGCTGTCGTTGGTAAGGGGATCCTTCTGTTACGTTGTTAAAAAGTTCTTGTTTCTTCATTCTTACTAGCTTTATTGTATGATAATACCTAATTGAAGTGTCAATTTGTTCGGCAAAGCTAGTGGGTTTAATTTCAAAATGATATTAAAAAGTAAGTTTTCTGTAACGCGAAATTAAAAGAAGAGCCTGTCTTCTTCTAATTTGTAATTAAAAGAAGGAGATTTACTTTTAATTTGTTAGCTCTTTTGGGTGAATGGTGAGTTGATTGTAATTTGTTTCTTTTTGAGCTAAAAATAATATATTATTTAACTTTTTGATGTGTTTGCAACTTTTTTATGCATTTCTGTCAAATAAATATGCTTTTTGTTGTCTTTATGTTATTTGTAATGTGTATATTTGCAGGCGAAATAAAAATATCATAATATGTGTGGAATAGTAGGCTATATTGGTAAACGAAAAGCCTACCCCATCCTTATTAAAGGGCTGAAGCGACTGGAGTATCGTGGATATGACAGTGCGGGGGTAGCATTGATCAGTGATGACCAACAGTTAAATGTGTACAAGACGAAAGGAAAAGTCTCGGAACTTGAAAATTTCGTCACACAAAAAGATATTTCCGGTAGTGTAGGTATTGCCCATACTCGTTGGGCTACTCACGGGGAACCTTGTTCCGCTAACGCCCACCCTCATTACTCTTCTTCCGAAAAACTCGCTCTCATTCATAACGGTATCATTGAAAATTACGCCGTTCTCAAAGAAAAACTCCAAGCCAAAGGCTATATTTTTAAAAAGTAGTACCGATACCGAAGTGCTCGTTCAATTAATAGAATACATGAAAGTCACTAATCAAGTCAGTCTGTTGACGGCTGTTCAATTGGCGTTAGGGGAAGTAATTGGTGCTTATGCGATTGCGATTCTTGATAAAGAGCATCCCGATGAGATTATTGCTGCCCGTAAGAGTAGTCCGCTGGTAGTGGGGATTGGAGCGGATGAGTTCTTCCTTGCTTCGGATGCCACTCCGATTGTAGAATATACTGATAAGGTGGTTTATCTGGAAGACGGGGAAATAGCTGTTTTGAATCTGGGAAAGGAGTTGAAGGTGGTCAACTTGAGTAATGTTGAAATGACACCTGAAATTAAAAAAGTGGAGCTAAACCTCGGTCAGTTGGAAAAAGGAGGATATCCGCACTTTATGTTGAAAGAGATTTTCGAGCAGCCCGATTGTATTCATGATTGCATGCGCGGACGTATCAATGTGGAAGCTGATAATGTGGTACTTTCCGCTGTGATTGATCATCGGGAAAAGCTACTGAATGCCAAACGGTTTATTATCGTTGCCTGCGGAACTTCCTGGCATGCCGGACTGATTGGAAAGCATCTGATTGAAAGTTTCTGCCGTATTCCGGTGGAAGTGGAGTATGCTTCGGAATTTCGTTACCGTGATCCGGTGATTGACGGGCAGGATGTAGTGATAGCAATCTCCCAAAGCGGTGAGACGGCGGATACTTTGGCTGCTGTGGAATTGGCGAAAAGCCGCGGGCATTTATATATGGCATTTGCAATGCTATCGGGTCTTCTATTCCCCGTGCTACTCATACCGGTTCGTATATCCACGTAGGTCCGGAAATCGGAGTCGCTTCCACCAAAGCGTTTACCGGACAGGTCACTGTGTTGGCAATGCTGGCATTGACGCTTGCCAAAGCGAAAGGAACAATTGACGAACGGCATTATCTTTCAATAGTACAGGAATTAAATCATATTCCAGAGAAGATGAAAGAGGTGTTGGAATTGAATGATACTCTGGCGGAGTTATCGAAAACTTTCACTTATGCGCATAACTTTATTTACCTGGGACGCGGATATAGTTATCCGGTTGCTTTGGAAGGTGCATTGAAATTGAAAGAAATATCGTATATTCACGCCGAAGGTTATCCGGCTGCCGAAATGAAGCACGGACCGATTGCCCTGATTGACGCGGAAATGCCGGTAGTGGTGATTGCCACGCAGAATGGACTGTACGAAAAAAGTGCTAAGTAATATTCAGGAGATTAAGGCACGGAAGGGAAAAGTGGTTGCGTTCGTTACGAAGGGAGATACGGTTATCAGCAAGATTGCCGATTGTAGTATCGAACTTCCTGAAACAATCGAATGTCTCGATCCGTTAATTACTACGGTACCTCTCCAACTGCTTGCTTACCACATTGCGGTATGCAAAGGGATGGATGTGGATCAGCCGAGAAATCTGGCGAAGTCGGTAACAGTGGAGTAATGTAATTTACAATTAGACAATTTACTATTGAAGAATCAATGATGGATAGTAAGTTGTTTGATTGGCGGGTGGTAATTTAAATTGTAAATAGTATAGATGGAACAATTGAAACATGAATGTGGCGTTGCCATGATACGCTTGCTCAAACCGTTAGAGTATTACGAGAAAAAGTACGGGACATGGATGTATGGTCTTAATAAACTCTACCTGTTGATGGAGAAGCAGCATAATCGTGGACAGGAAGGTGCGGGACTGGCATGTGTGAAACTGGAAGCAAATCCGGGTGAAGAATATATGTTTCGTGAACGTGCTTTAGGCTCCGGAGCCATTACGGAAATCTTTGAAAATATTCAAAATAACTTTAAGGATCTCACTCCCGAACAGTTGCATGATGCGGCGTATGCCAAACGAGTCCTGCCTTTTGCCGGGGAAGTATATATGGGGCATCTTCGTTATTCTACTACGGGAAAATCCGGAATCTCGTACGTGCATCCATTTTTAAGAAGAAATAACTGGCGTGCCAAGAATCTGGCTCTCTGCGGAAATTTCAATATGACGAATGTAGACGAAATATTTGCCCGTATCACTGCCATTGGTCAGCATCCGCGTAAATATGCCGATACATATATCATGTTGGAACAGGTGGGACACCGTCTTGACCGTGAAGTGGAGCGTGTATTCAATCTTGCCGAAGCCGAGGGGCTTACGGGCATGGGAATCACGCATTATATAGAAGAACATATTGATTTGGCAAACGTACTGCGTACTTCCAGTCGCGAATGGGATGGGGGATATGTTATTTGCGGATTGACCGGAAGCGGTGAATCTTTCGCTATCCGCGACCCGTGGGGAATCCGGCCTGCATTCTGGTATCAGGATGATGAGATAGCTGTTCTTGCTTCCGAACGTCCGGTGATCCAGACTGCTTTGAATGTTCCGTTTGAGGAAATCAAGGAACTGCAACCGGGGCAGGCATTGCTGATTAGCAAAGAGGGAAAGATACGTACTTCGCAAATTAACAAGCCGCGCGAAAATCAGGCTTGTTCCTTCGAACGTATCTATTTCTCCCGTGGGAGTGATGTCGATATTTATAAAGAAAGGAAACGGCTGGGCGAAAAGTTGGTTCCGAGAATATTGAAAGCTATCAATAATGACATCGATCATACGGTTTTTTCTTTTATTCCAAATACTGCGGAGGTGGCTTTCTACGGAATGTTGCAGGGACTGGACGATTACTTGAATGAGGAGAAAGTGCAGCAAATTGCTGCATTAGGGCATAACCCGAATATGGAGGAACTGGAAGTCATTCTTTCCCGCCGCATCCGTAGCGAAAAGGTGGCGATCAAGGATATTAAGCTCCGTACGTTCATCGCTGAAGGAAACAGCCGTAATGACTTGGCTGCCCATGTGTATGACATTACATACGGAAGTCTGGTACCCGGTGTTGATAATCTGGTGATTATCGATGACAGCATTGTGCGCGGCACTACGCTGAAACAAAGTATTATCGGTATTCTCGACCGTCTCGGTCCGAAGAAGATTGTCATCGTATCTTCTTCTCCGCAGGTTCGTTATCCTGACTATTACGGTATTGATATGGCGAAGATGAGCGAATTTATCGCCTTTAGGGCTGCTGTCGAACTTTTAAAGGACCGCGATATGAAGGATGTGATTGCTGCCGCCTACCGGAAATCGAAAGAGCAGGTGGGATTGCCGAAAGAACAAATGGTGAATTACGTGAAGGATATCTATGCGCCGTTCACCGATGAAGAAATCTCTGGCAAGATGGTGGAACTGCTGACTCCCAAGGGAACAAGGCGAAAGTGGAAATTGTCTATCAACCGTTGGAGGGATTGCACGAGGCTTGTCCGCGTCATAAAGGCGACTGGTATTTTAGCGGTAACTACCCTACACCGGGTGGTGTGAAAATGGTGAACCGGGCGTTCATCGACTATATAGAACAAATGTATCAATTCTAACAACCATACAACGATTCAATAATAAGAATGAGAAATGTGACATTAATCCTTGACGACGGGAGCCGGTTTTCCGGTAAGTCGTTTGGCTACGAGAAGCCGGTGGCAGGCGAAGTAGTTTTCAATACCGCCATGACCGGATATCCGGAGAGCCTTACTGACCCTTCCTACGCCGGACAGTTGATGACTCTTACCTATCCTCTGGTGGGCAATTACGGAGTTCCTCCTTTTACCATCGAACCGAATGGACTTGCCACTTTCATGGAAAGTGAGAAAATCCACGCGGAAGCGATTATCGTAAGTGACTATTCTTATGAATACAGCCATTGGAACGCTGTGGAGAGCCTCGGTGACTGGTTGAAACGGGAAAGTTCCTGGTATCACAGGCATTGACACACGCGAGTTGACGAAAGTGCTTCGTGAACATGGAGTAATGATGGGGAAAATCGTTTTCGATGAAGTTGAGAATGAAGAATTGAACATGGAAGATTATGAGAGTATTAATTATGTAGACAGAAAGCTGCAAGGAAATAACCTCTTATCTTCCCGACGGAACCTCCTCATTCTTTCCCATTAACGAGCTCCTATTGAGCAACTCAACTCTCAACTTTCAGGTTTTTCAACTCACAACTTAAAAAAGTGGTTCTGGTAGATTGCGGTGTGAAGACTAATATCATTCGTTGTCTGCTGAAACGTAATGTAGAAGTGATCCGTGTTCCTTGGGATTATGATTATAGCGGACTCGAATTTGACGGGCTGTTTATCTCCAACGGACCTGGGTGACCCGGATACTTGTGATGCTGCGGTACAGAATATACGCAAGGCAATGGCAAACGAGAAACTGCCTATTTTCGGAATTTGCATGGGTAACCAGTTGCTCTCGAAAGCCGGAGGAGCCAAGATTTATAAATTGAAATACGGACATCGCAGCCACAACCAGCCGGTACGCATGGTTGGCACGGAACGTTGTTTCATTACTTCGCAGAATCATGGTTATGCGGTAGACAATAATACGTTGAGTGCAGAGTGGGAACCGTTGTTTATCAATATGAATGATGGCTCTAACGAAGGAATCAAGCATAAAAGAAACCCTTGGTTTTCTGCACAATTCCATCCGGAAGCAGCCAGCGGACCCACGGATACGGAGTTCCTCTTCGACGAATTTGTAAAACTATTATAACCCATATTCATCACGGATTATAAAAAATCTGTGTCAATCTGTGTAATCTGTGATGAACCAGAAAGTAGAATCAATGAAAGAAAACAATATAAAGAAAGTACTGCTGCTTGGTTCCGGTGCCTTGAAGATCGGTGAGGCCGGTGAATTTGATTATTCCGGTTCCCAAGCACTTAAAGCCTTGAAAGAGGAGGGGATTGAAACCATTCTTATCAATCCGAATATTGCTACGGTGCAGACTTCCGAAGGAGTGGCGGATCAAATCTACTTCCTTCCGGTGACTCCGTATTTCGTAGAGAAAGTGATTCAAAAAGAAAAACCGGAAGGCATTATGCTGGCGTTTGGTGGTCAGACAGCCTTGAACTGTGGAGTGGCATTGTATAAGGAAGGTATTCTTGAAAAATATAATGTAAAAGTACTGGGAACCCCCGTACAGGCCATTATGGATACCGAGGACCGTGAACTTTTTGTTCAGAAATTGAACGAAATCAATGTCAAGACCATTAAGAGTGAAGCTGTAGAAAATGTGGAAGCTGCCCGTCGTGCAGCGAAGGAACTGGGATATCCGGTCATTGTCCGCGCGGCTTATGCGCTGGGTGGCTTGGGCTCCGGCTTCTGTGATAACGAAGAGCAGTTGGATATTCTTGTAGAAAAAGCGTTCTCTTTCTCTCCGCAGGTATTGGTGGAAAAATCACTTCGTGGTTGGAAAGAAGTGGAATATGAAGTGGTACGTGACCGTTTCGACAACTGTATCACCGTTTGTAATATGGAAAACTTCGACCCGCTGGGTATTCATACCGGTGAATCTATCGTTATTGCTCCTTCACAAACGCTTACCAACAAAGAATATCATAAACTCCGGGAACTGGCAATACGTATCATCCGCCACATCGGTATTGTGGGCGAATGTAATGTACAATATGCCTTCGACCCCGAATCCGAAGATTATCGGGTGATCGAAGTAAATGCCCGTCTTTCCCGTTCGTCGGCTTTGGCATCTAAGGCAACCGGTTATCCGCTGGCATTCGTTGCCGCCAAATTAGGACTGGGCTACGGCCTGTTCGACCTGAAGAACTCTGTAACCAAGACTACTTCTGCTTTTTTCGAACCGGCATTGGACTATGTCGTATGTAAGATTCCACGTTGGGATTTGGGTAAGTTCCACGGTGTAGATAAGGAACTGGGTTCTTCTATGAAATCGGTAGGTGAAGTAATGGCTATCGGACGCACGTTTGAAGAAGCGATTCAGAAAGGGCTCCGCATGATAGGACAGGGGATGCATGGTTTTGTAGAAAATAAGGAGCTGGTTATTTCCGACATCGACAAGGCTTTGCGCGAACCGACTGATAAACGTATTTTTGTTATCTCGAAGGCTTTTCGTGCCGGCTACACCATCGATCAGGTGCACGAACTGACTAAGATTGATAAATGGTTCCTTCAGAAATTGATGAATATCATGAAGACTTCCGAAGAACTGCATAGCTGGGGAAATAATCACAAACAAATAGCCGATCTGCCAAACGAACTGCTTCGTAAAGCCAAGGTTCAAGGTTTCTCTGATTTCCAGGTTGCTCGTGCCATCGGCTACGAAGGTGATATGGAGGATGGGATTCTTTATGTCCGCAAACATCGTAAAGAGGCGGGTATTCTTCCGGTAGTGAAGCAGATCGATACTTTGGCAGCCGAATATCCGGCACAAACCAATTATCTGTATCTTACTTATAGCGGCGTAGCAAATGATGTGCATTACTTGGGCGACCATAAATCTATTGTCGTATTAGGTTCCGGTGCTTATCGTATCGGCTCTTCCGTAGAATTCGACTGGTGTGGCGTACAGGCTTTGAATACCATTCGCAAAGAGGGATGGCGCAGTGTCATGATTAACTATAATCCTGAAACCGTATCTACGGATTACGATATGTGCGACCGTTTGTACTTCGATGAATTGACTTTCGAACGCGTGATGGATATTCTGGAACTGGAGAATCCGCATGGGGTAATTGTATCTACCGGCGGTCAGATTCCAAATAACCTTGCTTTGCGTCTGGATGCACAGAAGATCAATATCCTTGGCACAAGTGCCAAGAGCATTGATAATGCCGAAGATCGTGAGAAATTCTCTGCCATGCTTGACCGTATCGGTGTGGATCAACCCCGTTGGCGTGAATTGACTTCTATGGATGACATTCAGGAGTTCGTCGAAGAGGTAGGTTTCCCGGTACTTGTTCGTCCGTCTTATGTGCTTTCGGGAGCTGCGATGAATGTTTGTTCCAACCAGGAAGAGTTGGAGCGCTTCCTGAAACTGGCCGCTAATGTATCGAAGAAACATCCGGTGGTAGTAAGCCAGTTTATCGAACACGCCAAGGAAGTAGAAATGGATGCGGTGGCGCAGAATGGAGAAATTGTAGCATACGCTATAAGTGAGCATATCGAATTTGCAGGAGTACATTCCGGCGACGCAACAATCCAGTTCCCGCCGCAAAAGCTGTATGTGGAAACTGTTCGCCGTATTAAGCGTATCAGCCGTGAGATTGCTAAGGCTTTGAATATTTCCGGTCCGTTTAATATTCAGTATCTGGCGAAAGACAATGATATCAAGGTGATTGAATGTAACTTGCGTGCTAGTCGTTCTTTCCCGTTTGTCAGCAAAGTATTGAAGATCAACTTTATCGAGTTGGCAACGAAAGTGATGCTCGGCCTACCTGTGGAGAAACCGGAAAAGAATCTCTTTGAATTGGATTATGTGGGAATTAAGGCTTCGCAGTTCTCTTTCAACCGTTTGCAGAAGGCTGATCCGGTGTTGGGGGTAGATATGGCTTCTACCGGTGAAGTGGGTTGTATCGGAATGGATACTTCTTGTGCTGTATTGAAAGCAATGCTTTCTGTAGGTTATCGTATTCCGAAGAAGAATATCTTGCTTTCCACGGGTACCATGAAGCAAAAAGCGGATATGATGGATGCAGCACGTATGTTGGTGAATAAGGGATACAAACTCTTTGCGACGGGCGGTACGCATAAAGCGCTTGCCGAGAGCGGTATTGAGAGTACTCATGTTTATTGGCCGAGTGAAGAGGGACATCCGCAAGCGTTGGAGATGCTTCATAGTAAGGAAATAGATATGGTAGTCAATATACCAAAGAACTTGACTGCCGGAGAATTAAGTAATGGGTATAAAATCCGTCGTGCCGCCATCGATTTAAATATTCCG
>VOFH01001133.1_pt1 | contig 60000 bp, 98 predicted proteins | sample 5384091 | NCBI WGS metagenome assembly VOFH01 (sample SAMN12384727, study PRJNA508395) | human gut metagenome | isolation source: healthy gut G | host: Homo sapiens | reverse complement strand
GCTATTGAATCTTTCGATTATTATTTTGCTTAATTTGGCAGTATTGAATGATCCACGTTTAGAAAATGGTATATTCTTTCTCAAAAAGACAATTACTTTTGCTAATGGAATGCATTTATGGTCTTGGCAACGACTTTTTGTTGGTGTTATGTTAGTGGGCGATGCCATTGTTGTTTATTGGCGATTAATTAGGAGATATCGTCAAATGCAACTGCGGCATGTTATTGAAGAATTACATTATATAGCTGATGGTCACTTTGATCATCGAATTCCTTTTGTAGTAAAGACAGATTTACAAAAGGTAATCGATTCAATTAACGCTTTAGTTGATAGTACCGTAGCTTCAATGGAAGAAGAGCGCCAGATTGAGCAATCAAAGGATGATTTGATTACTAACGTATCTCATGATATCAGAACACCGCTAACTTCAATTATAGGCTACTTGGGTTTATTAAAGAGTAGCGAACTAAATGAGGATCAAGCTAAATATATTAAAATCGCCTATGATAAAGCTCTCAAATGAAAGCTTTAGCTGAAGACTTATTTGAATACACTACGCTTCGTTCGTCAACGAATAATAAACTAGTCTTAGCACCGCTCCATGTTAATTCAATGCTTGAACAGGTAGCAGCTGGTTTTGAATTAGAAGCAGAAAAGAAAAACATTACCTTTAATGTAGTAACACGACCAAGAGATTTAGTAATTGATGCTGATGCTAAAATGATTGTGCGAATGCTAAATAATTTGATTTCAAACGCCTTGAAATATGGTCATGGCGCAACTGAAATTAATTTAATTGCCAATAAGGTGAATAATAAGTTTGTAGAACTTAGAGTTGAAAATAATGGGGAGCAGATACCTAAGAATTCTTTGCAAAAAATCTTTGATCGCTTCTATCGAGTAGAAAGTTCAAGAAATTTAAAAACCGGCGGTACTGGATTAGGTTTAGCGATTACGAAAAGTATTGTTGACTTACATGGCGGGACAATTAAGTGTCAGTCAACATCAGAATTAACTAGTTTTATTATTCAACTACCACTCAATAGCCCCAAAGCAAAATGATGGTGTGCTATAATTTAGGCTGAATTGATTAAAAAATTGGGGAGAAAAAAATGAGCGATTCTAGCATTTCTTTAAACACTTGCATCTTAATTTTGAAGGAACACCACTTGCTTAAGTCAAGTGCAGTACAAGATGCGGTTCCAACTAAAATGAATTATATTTCATATGATTCACGTGATATAAAAACAAATACCTTGTTTTTCTGTAAGGGTAAAGGCTTTAGACCTACTTATTTATCAATGGCTAAAGATAGTGGAGCTACTTGTTATGTAGCAGAACAACCATATCCAGAAGGTAAAAGGAATGCATGCTTTAGTTGTTAGAGACGTAACTAAAAGCCATGGCTCTTTATCGGCTGCTTTTTACAGATTCCCAAGATGATTTATATGTTGTAGCCTTCACTGGTACAAAAGGTAAAACTACATCTGCTTATTTCTTGAAAGGGATGCTTGACCAAATTAACGGGGGTCGAACAGCTTTATTTTCATCAGTAGATGATATTGTCGGACCAAAGCCTGAAGATAAGTTCAAGTCTAGTTTGACTACGCCTGAAAGTTTAGACTTGTTCCGTGATATGAGAACAGCTGTTGATAATGGTATGACTCATTTGGTAATGGAAGTTTCTAGTCAAGCTTATAAGAAAAATCGTGTCTTTGGTTTAACCTATGATCTAGGATTTTTCTTAAATATTACTCAGACCATATCGGTCCAAATGAACACCTAACTTCGCAGATTATCTGCATTGTAAATTACAATTAATGGTTAACTCGCGTAAGTGTATTATTAACGCAATGTCAGACCACTTTGATGAAATTTATGCAGCAGCAACTACGACTACTAATCCAGATAGTATCTATTTGTTTGCTAGAAATGATTTCGAAAATCCTAACTTAAAACAACCAATTGATTTCCGTTTCCAATCAGTTGAAACAGACATGAAGGAAACTGAATTTAAGTTATTCTGTGCTTCTGAAAAAAGCTAAGAAATTACCAATCGCTGGAGATTACACTCTTCAAATGATTGGTGACTTCAACGAGATGAATGGTACTGCTGCAATTATTGGTGCTGGTCTTGCTGGTGAAAGCTATGCAGAGTGTGCTAAAGGAATTCGTCACGTAACAATTCCAGGTCGAATGGAAACTTTACCATCAAAGAACCATGGAACAGTTATCGTTGACTATGCACATAATAAGGCCTCAATGATAGCCTTAATGAGCTTTATGCAACGTGAATTCAATAATCCAAAGATCATTGTAGTTGTTGGAGCTCCTGGGGATAAGGGAGTATCACGTCGCCCTGGATTTAGTGAAAGTTTGACTGCATATGCAAATAAGGCATTTTGACTACCGATGATCCTGGTTTTGAAGACCCAATGGATATTGCTCAAGAAATTGATGCTGGCATTGATCATGAAAAAGTTGATGTCACAATTGAATTAGACCGTGAAAAAGCAATTCATGATGCAATTGCAATGTCTAATAAAGATGATATTGTTTTAATTTGCGGGAAGGGTGCAGATCCATTCCAAAAGATTCATGGAGTAGATACACCATATCCAACTGATATTAAAGTGGCTGAAAGTGTAATTAATGAATTAGAAAAAGACGATGAGGAATAGTTATGAAGCACTTTTTCTCAATTATTGGCGGAATGGGGACAATCGCAACTGAAAGTTATGTCCGCTTAATTAATCACCGAGTTAAAATCGCTAAAGACCAAGATTATTTGAATTATATTTTAGTAAATGATGCTCAAATTCCCGATCGAACTGCTTATATCATGGATCATAGTAAGCCTAACTTTTCTATGATTTAAAAAGATGATGTTTTAAGTCAAGCGAAGCTTAATCCTGATTTCTTTGTAATGCCATGTAATACCGCACATTATTTTTTTATGACGATTTGGCTGCATTAACTGATGTACCATTTTTACACATGATGCGGATTGCTGTGCATAAATTTGTAGATGATTTTCCTAAGGAAGAAAAATTGGCTTAATTGCAACTGAAGGTTCTATCTATGATCATTTGTATGTGGACGAATTAGAACGCGTTGGCAAGAAGGTAGAATTAGGTGGTCCCGAAATTCAGCCTATGGTCAATGAATTAATTTACAGTGATATTAAGGAAAAGGGTATTGTTGATCATGATTTGTATCATAAGATCTTGAAGACAATGCATGATAAATATGGTTGCAATGTAATTTTATTGGGATGTACGGAATTATCGCTTGCTCAAGAAAAGGCACCAGATCATCCTTATAATGTGATTGATCCTCAGTCAATTATTGCTGATGTTTCAATTGAACTTGCTTTGAAGATTCGTAATGGAATGGATCCTAAAGAAGCAACTGCAAAATATATGTATAAATAAAGTAAAGCCTCTCAGATTTAGACAGCTGAGAGGCTTTTTTTGATATAAAAAAGATTTCTAGGAGGAATATTGATATAATTGGGCATAACTTTAATAGAATTTATTTAGAAAGAAAAAGCTATGTTACAAGTAAAAATTTGAATAAAAGCTTTGGAAGTAAACAAGTTTTATTTGATATTAACTTCAAAGCAGATAATGGAAAAAATATTAGGCTTAATCGGTAAAATGGCTCAGGAAAAACTACTCTTTTCATAGCATTCTGAAGTTTGTTAAGTATCAGGGCAAAATTACTATTGATAATCATTCTTTTTCAAGCCGTGACTACAATTCTGTGGGGTATTTGCCAGAAGAGCGTAGTTTAATGCCTAAACTGACAGTTTTAGACCAAGTAAGTTTTTTAGCTAGTTTAAAAGGTATGAAAAAAGATACTGTAAAGCATGATTTGCAAGACTGATGCAGAAATTAGAAGTTAAGGGCAAGACTACTGATAAAATCAAGAGCCTATCTAAAGGAAACCAACAAAAGATTCAACTAATTGCAACACTTATTCACCAGCCAAATTTAATTATTTTAGATGAGCCATTCAGTGGTTTAGATCCCGTAAATGTTGAAATAATTAAAAATGTAATTCTCCAAGAAAAAAGGCGTGGTGCAACAATTATATTTTCTGATCATGATATGTCTAATGTTGAAGAATTATGTGATGATGTAGTGATGATTAACAATGGTCATCTTGTTTTAAATGGTATGGTAAATGAAGTGCGAAATAATTTTGGCCTAACACGTCTATTTATTAGGACAGATTTAGGACTTGATGAGGTCAAGAAATTACCTGGGGTAGAAAATGCTATTTTACAAAATAATGGTATTTATAAGCTTTGGCTAGCAGCAGCTAATTATGGCCAAGAAATTTTTAAAATTTTGTCTCATGGAGAATATTTGCAAACTTTTGATCAAGAACCACCAACTTTAGATGAAATCTTTAAATTGAAAGCCGGTGAAAATAATGAATAAGACTTGGTTAGTAGCTAAAGAAACCTACCGCAGGGAAGTTAAAAATTGGTCATTTTATTGATGATTTTTGCACCATTTATTGTGTTAATTATTTCATTTTTTCTTTGGAATGAGTTCGTCTTCGGCTTTTGACGATAATACAAAAGTGGGTATTGTGAGCCAAAACGAGGGTTTAGCTCAGCCTTTAAAGAAAACCAAAGATTTTGATATGTATAAGAATAAGACAAAAGCTGAAAAAGCATATCAGGCTGGAGACGTTAGCGGCTATATTGTCGTTGAAAATACTTTTGCTCAGTTAGAAGCGACTTACTATGGTACGGAAAGACTTGATAGTGATCTTAAAGAAGAATTGATGCGAGGCTTAAACGCCCAGCAACAAGTACTTAATCTATAGAATGCAAAACTTAGTGAGCAGCAGCTAAAATCACTTTCTCAAAAAAGTTAAATTTACTGAAAAAACTAATAGTAAAAAGCTGGATGCAAATGATGAGAAAAATTTGAAAACGGCTACTTTTTGGATTTTGATTTTGTTTTGTACTTTTTGGTTCAGACTTATAGCACTATTATGGCGCAAGATATTGCCAGTGAAAAAGGGACTAAGATCATGGAAATGATCTTTTCAAGTATGCCAGGTGGAAATTATTTTGATGGTAAAGTTTTAGGGATTTTCATGGAAATTCTTACACAATTAATAATTTATGCACTAATGTTTTCTGGATTTTATTATTTAGCTCCACAAATTGATAGAGTTAAAGAAACTTTTGCTCAAGTAAAACCGGCAATTGATCAAGTTTTAGGACAAATAATTTCATGGGGATTAGTATTCGTGATTTTAGGATTGATCCTATATATTGTCTATGCTGCGGTTTGTGGTGCAATTGTAACTAAGGCAGAAGATGCTAATAAGGCGGTTCAACCTCTAGTTTATTTGACTTTACTTGGTTTATTCAGCAGCATGAGTTTGTCTAATAACCCCGACAGTATTTTTGCAATAATTATGTCTTATGTACCATTTTTATCTTCTTTCTTAATGCCACTTCGGCTAATTAAAGGAAATGCGACAAATCTAGAAGCTGGGGTTTCAATGGTAATCTTAGTGATATTTTTAATAGGATCGATTTTGTGGATTAGAAAAATTTACCCAAGTTTAATTTTACAAACTGATGATAATGGCATGTGGAAAAATATGAAACGTGCATTGCAAGGAATAAAAGAATAAAAATTTATATTAGATGACTGCTCTTCGTTCAAAAGGAGAGCGGTCTTTTTTATGATAAAATTGGAGGCGAATACAAGATGATGAGGCTGAATATGAATAGAAATAATTTGGAAAAATATATAATCGATCGCAATCAAGTTAAAATAAAGTTTACTAATTCCATTCTTACTTTATCTGTTTTAACTTCTGAAATAGTTCGTGTATTTCAAGATCGCGGGTGTAGCAATAATTCTTATGCAATTGAAGGAAGTAAGACTAAAGAAACAAGTTTTAAAGTTAAAAAATAGCTAATTATTTTGAACTGAAGACTTCAAAACTAATTATTAAAATTTATGATGATGAAAAAATTGATGTTTACGATGAACAAGAAAATCCATTAATTATTGATTATCGCGGTAACCGAATTCCGCTTGATCGGCAAGTAGATGCCACTCATCAAAAATTAGCAGAATCTGAAGGACATGAGGTAGTAGCTGGTACAAAAAAGAATAGTCATTATTATGAACTAGTTAAGGAATTATCAGCAGACGAACAGTTTTACGGCTTGGGAGATAAGACGGGATTTTTAAATAAACGCCACTATGCTTATGAAAATTGGAATACTGATAATCCAGAGCCCAAGTAGAGAGCTTTATGCGACTTTATAAATCTGTTCCATTTTTAATTGGTTTAAAAACAATCATCCCTATGGAATTTTTTTCGATAATACGTATCATAGTTATTTTGATTTAGGAAAAGAAAGCAATAAGTATTACTACTATGCAGCTGATGATGGAAATATTGACTATTACATTATTGGCGGCAGTAGTTTAAAAAAGGTTGTTGAAAACTATACCTATTTAACTGGTAGAACGCCGCTGCCGCAGAAATGGACTTTAGGTTATCAACAGTCTCGTTGGGGATACAGCATTAGTGCTGAGAAAGTGGGAGAAATTGTTGATAAAATGCGTAAATATCATCTTCCATGTGATGCGATTCATTTAGATATTGATTATATGGATGGCTATCGTGTTTTTACTTGGCGGACGGATACCTATGACGATCCCAAGAAATTTATCAATAAATTGCATAAATTAGGTTTGCACATTATTACAATTATTGACCCGGGTGTGAAAAAAGATGAATCTTATCAGATTTATCAAGAAGGACTTAAAAAAGGTTATTTTGTCAAGGCGCCAAATGGTCAAGTTTATGTTAATAAGGTTTGGCCTGGGGATGCGGTTTATCCTGATTTTGGTCGTAAAGCAGTTAGAAAATGGTGGGCAGAAAATTGTAAGTTCTTAGTTGACTTAGGCGTTGACGGAATTTGGGATGATATGAATGAACCAGCTTCATTTAATGGAGAAATTCCTGAAGATATCATTTTAGTGATGAAGATAAAAAATCAACACATGGTAAAATACACAATGTTTATGGTCATAATATGGCTAAAGCAACTTATAATGGCTTAAAAAAGCAAGTGGCAAGCGACCATTCGTGATTACTCGTGCTGCTTATGCTGGAACGCAAAAATATTCTACTGTTTGGACTGGTGATAATCAAAAGCTTATGGGTTCATCTACAAATGATGATTCCGCAGTTATGCAATCTTGGAATGAGCGGGTTTGCATTTGCAGGAACTGATATTGGCGGATTTGGTGCTGATACTACACCTGAATTATTAACAAGATGGATTGAAGCTGCAATTTTTAGTCCACTTCTTCGAAATCATGCAGCTTTAGGAACACGCTCGCAGGAACCATGGGTATTTGGCGAGCCAACTTTATCAACGTACCGTAAATATTTGCAGCTTCGTTATCACTTTATTCCTTACCTTTATGACCTGTTTGTCAAAGGAAGTAAAAACGGCTTACCACTTATGCGACCTTTTTAGTTTTAAAACTATCCAACTGATTCAATGGTTAAAAATATGAATGATGAATATATGGTTGGTACGAGAATTTTAGTTGCACCGGTAGTTGAAGAAGGGAAAAACTTTAGATCTGTTTATTTACCGCAAGGTGAATGGATTGATTTTTGGAATAATGTTACGTATAGTGGTAACAATACAATTTTAGTTAATGCGCCGCTTGATAAATTGCCCTTATTTATTAAGAAAGATACGATTTTGCCTTTGGGGAAAATTGAAGAATCATATTTCATCTAAACCAGATGAAAAGATGATCTTTAGAGTGTTTGGCGAACATGGTAACTATACGCATTATCAGGATAATGGTGCTGATTTTGCTTATAAAAATGGTGAATATAATTTGTATGAGATAAATATTGATAAAAATAGAACAAGTATTAATTTGAAAAAACATGGCTATCAACCGATCTATCAAAGAATTGAGCTTAGAGCTATGGACAAGAAAATAGACTTTATTTTTAAGGATCAAAAGTATATACAAATTTGATAATAAATTAAAAGTTAGCGATTAAGTCGTTAGCTTTTTTATTTAGGCTTAGCTTTTCATGAAGTTAGTTATGACTAATAATGAATGAATATGACCGATTTTGAAGAAAATAATTGATTTTATAATTGAAAGCGTTTATCATATTAAACGAGGTGATGATGAACGATGCTGACTGAAGAACGTCAACAAGCGATAGCAAGTTATATTAATAATCATAGTATCTGTCGTGTTAATGAGTTATGTAAGTTGACTAAGTCGTCAGAGTCAACAATTCGCCGTGACCTCATTGAATTAGAAAAACGTGGTGTAATTGTACGTGTACATGGTGGTGCACGTTCATTGCAAGATTATTCACGCGATGTTGAAACAGCAGGTTAGATTTAATCTTAATGTTGATAAGAAGCGTGAAATTGCTCGTTTTGCCGTAATAAACCATATTACTAGTGGAGATCATATTTTCCTTGACGCTGGAACGACAACGTATGAAATGGTGTCATTTTTTTGCGAGAAATTAAGGATTTACATGTGTTGACCAATGGTGTTGATATTGCATTAGCATGTTTAGAGAATGGTATTCAGACTCGCTTGTTAGGGGCGAGGCGAAGATTGAAACACATGCTGTGGTAGGTAATACTGCAATGAAACAACTGCAGGAAATGAATTTATCTGTTTCATTTATTGGTGCCAACGGTTTAACAACAGAAGGGCAATTTACTACTCCAGATCCTGCAGAAGCTGGAATAAAAAGACTGCTATTGAACAAGCAAAAAGAAGCTTTCGTTTTAATGGATAGTAGTAAGATTGGAGCAGCAAATTTTGCAAGCTTTGCACATATCAATGAGGCAATACTCATCACTAACCATTTAAATATAGGCAAGAAGAATCTTCTACCTAAACAAATCAGAGTTGAGGAGGCTCGGTCATGATTTATACTGTTACAGTTAATCCAGCATTAGATTATGTTATGCAATTAAAAAGGTTGATGCTGGTAGCGTTAATCGTTCAAATGATTGTCAATTTTTAGCTGGTGGCAAGGGAATTAATGTTTCGCAAATCTTAAACCAACTTGATGTTGATAATACCGCTTGGGGCTTTGTCGGTGGTTTTACTGGCAAGGAATTGGTTCGCCAATTAAACGTTAAAAAATTGAAAGTGATTTTGTAACTATTTCTGATGATACCCGTGTTAATGTAAAAGTTCATGCTCAAAAAGAAACTGAAATTAATGCGGCTGGTCCAAAGATTGATGAACAAGAAATTACTGCATTTAAGGCGCGTTTGGATGATCTTAATGAAGGCGATATTGTTGTATTAAGCGGTAGTTTAGCACCAAGTTTACCAACAGATTTCTATGAGCAATTGTTACCAACTATTAGAGAAGCCGGTGCCGAATTTGCAATTGATACAACTGGTGAAGCTTTTTACTTGCAACTTTGAAGTATCACCCATTAGTTATCAAGCCTAACCATCATGAATTAGCTGCTTTGTTTAATACAAGCTTTGCAAATGATCAAGAAATGCTTGAAGCAGCTAAGAAGCTTTTTAGATATGGGAGCACAAAATGTCATGATTTCTATGGCGGGTGATGGTGCTTATCTAGTAACTAAGGACCACATTTATCATGCAAGTGCCGCTGTTGGTACTGCAGTTAACTCTGTTGGGGCTGGAGATTCAATGATTGCTGGTTTCGTAGGTACTTACTACAAGACTCATGATGTTGTTGAAGCATTAAAAGTGGGATCTGCTTGCGGCGGAGCTACTGCATTTACTGAAGACATTGCAGTTAAGAGTCAAATCGATACTGTTTTTGCCACAAATTACAGTTGAAGAAGTAAAGTAGTTAAAAATAAAATTAGGATAAGGAGTTACTTTCATGAAAATTGAAGATCTTTTAAGTCCTGATTTAATGATTATGGATCTTAAGGCTACTACTCAAGAAGAAGCAATTAAAGAAATGGCTGATCTTGAAGTAAAGCAAGACGTTGTAAATAACGAAGACGAATTCATTAAATCAATTTGGGCTCGTGAAAAAGAATCAACAACTGGTATTGGCGATGGGATTGCGATGCCACATGCAAAAACAAATATATTAACCGTGCTGCTGTTTTATTTGCAAAGAGTCCTAAGGGAATTGATTATAATTCTCTTGATGGTCAACCAGTCCACTTATTCTTTATGATTACAGCACCAGCTGGTGCTGATAATACGCACTTACAAGCATTGGCCAAATTATCTAGTTTATTAATTAATCCAGATGTTGTGAATGCTTTGAAGGCAGCAACTAAGCCAGAAGAAGTAATTGATATTTTTAAAAAGGCTGAAGCTGAAAAAGATGCTCAAGATAAGGCTGATGCTGAAAAAGAAAAGCAGAGGCTGCAAAAGAAGCAGCTAAGCCTGCTAATGAGCAAAAACCTCTAATTGTTGGGGTTACTGCATGTATTAATGGTATTGCTCACACTTATATGGCTCAAGAAGCTTTAATTAAGGCTGGTAAGAAATTAGGCGTTGATGTTCGAATTGAAACTAATGGTTCTGAAGGTGTGAAAGACAGACTTACTCCTGAAGAGATCAAGCGCGCTAAAGGTGTTGTTATTGCTTCTGATAAGAAAGTTGAAATGCCACGTTTTGATGGCAAAGAACTTGTGATGAAGCCTGTTGTTGATGGTATTAATCATCCACAAGAGTTAATTGAAGATATCTTAGAAAATAAAGCTCCGATTTATCATGCTGATAGTAATGCTAGTGCTAACGATGATAGTGCCAAAGAAAAACAAGGTTTATGGGCTTCGATCTAAAAGAACTTAATGAGTGGTATTAGCCACATGCTTCCATTCGTTATTGGTGGTGGTATCTTAATGGCCATCTCCTTTATCGTTGAAAACTATATGGCTGGTGGTGCTAAGAATCCTGCATTTATTTTTTCTTAAACAGTGCAGGTAACTTGGCCTTTGCCTTCATGGTTCCAGTTTTAGCTGCTTATATTGCTGAGTCAATCGGTGACTTGCCTGCTTTGATGCCAGGATTTGTTGGTGGTTACATGGCAGCCATTGTTAATGGGACTAACGGCTTACAAGTTAATGTTCAAGCTCATGCTGTATCTCCAGCAGGTTTCTTAGGTGGTATTGCCGCAGGTTTTATCGCTGGATATATGATGATTGGCTTGAAGAAGTTGTTTGCTAAACTTCCAAAATCTGTAGAAGGTATGAAGCCAATGTTGATCTACCCAATCTTGGGCTTACTCTTCATTGCGTTGATTATGTTCTACATCATCAACCCAATCTTTAGTTCAATTAACTTTGCTATTACCCACTTCTTGAATAGTATGGGGACTGGAAACCTCGTAATTTTAACTTTAATCCTAGCAGGGATGATGGCTATCGATATGGGTGGTCCTTTCAACAAGGCTGCTTACGTCTTTGCTTCAGGTGCTTTTGCTAATGATCCGCATTCTGCAACTGCAGCTGTTATGATGGCAGCTGTTATGGTAGGTGGAATGGTTCCTCCATTTGCTACTGCAATTGGTACTACTTTCTTTAAGAATCGTTACACTAAAGAAGAACGTCGTGCTGGTGTTTCAAACTGGATTCTAGGATTCTCATTCATTACTGAAGGTGCTATTCCATTTGCTGCAGCTGACCCAGGTCGTGTTATTCCTTCCTGTGTAATTGGTTCTGCAGTGGGCGGCTTACTTGTAGGATTATGGCATATTCAAGTACCAGCTCCTCATGGTGGATTATGGGTATCTCCATTATCTAACCACATTCTACTTTACTTTGTTGCTACAATTATTGGTTCTATTGTAGCTGGATTAATCATGAGTTTCTGGAAGAAACCTGTTTCTAAAGATCCAGATGAGTAAAATAATTAATTTAAAAAGCAAGATTCCAATTTTATCGGATCTTGCTTTTTGTATATTAAATAACATATAGAAATTTGCGATTTGTATAGGATTAAAATTATGGTATTTATGGTACCGCATTATGTATTGATATATAGCAAATAATTTATAACATCGGCAAGCCGCAGATTCACACAAAAATCACAAATTGTACACAATTGGATCATAGATCCTCAGTATACTTACTTATTGTAAAAATAAATATTATAAAGGTGAAGTAAGCGATTACTATATAAATTAATCGCTAGCATGAAAGCTATAACTTAATACTCACCTAATACTAGAAGTATGAGGGTAAAATTATGGTTTCCAAGAACAATTATAGTGAAAAAATGCGGAAAATTAGACCGCAAAAAAGCCACGCTTCTCTATTCGTAAGTTTACTGTAGGGGCTGCCTCTGTATTGATTGGGTTAACCTTTATGGGAGTTAATGGTCGAACAGTTAAAGCTGATACTACAGTTGCTCAAGAAGAGAGTGTAAATGTAACAAGTAATCTAGCTGATAGCTTAAAAGAAAATGTTGAAAATACAGTAAGTACTGAAGAGCAAAGTGAAGCTCTGAATGCAGAACAAGCAAAAGTGGCTTCAATAGAAACAAACAATGAAGTTGAAAATACAACAATTGATAATAATCTGACTGCTCAAAATACAAATGGGGGAGGTACAGAAGCAACTGAACACTTAAGTAATAGTCAATCAGTTGAGCTTAATTTAACTCCCTCATATGAACAAAATAATGAGTCCAAAAACGATAGTATTCCTTCTGTTGAAGAAGGAACTACTAATGTGGAAAATCTTCAAACAGCTAACGAAGAATATAAGGCAGTTAGCGTAGAAACGAATAATTCAAGTGAAAGCACAGAAATAGTTGCAACAGAAGAAGTACCTAAAACTGAGATTACAGATAAGGTAGCAGAAACTGCTCCTGTTGAAGCTGAAACGAAGATTGAAAATGCAGTTTCTCCAATTGAAGAAACTGTAGTAGAAGAAAACAATCAAACTACCGGTCAAACAGATGTTAAAGAAGTTCAAAGTAAGGCTTCTGTGACTATTCCTGCAACTGATACAGATAAATATCCCAAAGAAGCTGGTGCTTTAATTGGCAATGACAAGTATATATATCAGATTTTGAATTTAAATAATACTGGAACTTGGAATAGTAGTAATAAGAAACTTATTCTATCTGTAAACCGTAATGATTTAACTGATGAAAATCTATATGCTTACGTGACTGATGCTGATTATAAAAATCTGATAGCTGAGCATATCATTAAAGCTGGATATTTCAAAAAATTGAAGTTAGCGATAGAGACTTTTTAATTGTAAACAGTGGTAAATCTAATATCACAGTTGGTGGTAGTTCAATGCCTGTTGGTAATGCTACGACAGTTGTGGGTAGCACAAAAATTGTCTATGGCCTAGGAAATATTACTAACTTGGATGCAAGTTCAGTTGGTGAAATTATTCCAGTTCATACTGAAGAATCTGTAATTAAGTACTACTACCATAATAAAGATGGTAATTTAGTTGAAATTCAGGTACTGATAAATATCCTAATATTAGTGTTTCTGGTTGGACAGGACAAGAATTTGTTATCGATAATGTTGATCAATACAAACAACTAATTGATGGCTTTTTATTTAGATGGCTCAAATATTCCTAGTGGATTATTTACTGGAACTATTTCTCAATTTGGTGATGGTAGTTACTACAAGAAGGTTTACTACAGTTCTGGCAATAGAACAGAAGGTACTGTTAACCAATTAACAGTTGACTTTACTGTGGTTTACCGTCAAATTGATGCTACAGGTAAGATGGAAGTTCTTATGTATGACGGCAGTAACATGGATCGTGTGATTGAAAGTCATACTGTAGAAGCTGGTAAATCAGTTAAATTTACTCATAATAACTTTACTGCAAGAAATCCATTCATAACTGACTCAGCTCATGAAGTACAGTTTATTTACAAGGACTTGGGGTCAATTATTCCAGTTGATGAAAATGGTAATCAAATTGGAGATGCTGTGAAGTTTAATAATAACTTAACTGATCCAACAGAGGCTGGTAGAACCGATACGCCAATTATTGCAGGATACATTGCTGATATTGAATATGTAATTCCTGAAAATCCAGGTGAAGATATCAAAGTAATTTACCGTTTACGTGAAGATGCAAAAAGCTACAATTACAATTATTGATATGGACAATGATCGTAATAGTCTTGCTCAATTAAACGCTACTGGAAAAGTACATGCTCAAATTAACTTTGTGGATTTAGACGCTACTCTCTCTAGTTTGCTTGATAGTGGCTATGTAGTTATTAGTAATAACTATAGACCTGGAACACAGTTTGGTGTACATGATTTAAACTTTGAAATTCAATTAAAGCATGTGCTTGAAGCAGTTAATGAATCGCAAACAGTTCAAAAAAGATATTCACTATGTAGATACAGTGGGTAATGAGCTACGTCCTTCAACTACTCAGACAGCAACTTTCACTGCTACTGGTTATCGCGATAAAGTAACTGGAAATATTGTCCTAGTTGCTGGTACCCAACAAGTAGGTAATGACTTAATTGCTACTGAGATTACTAATAAAAATGCTAGTCTAAAATGGACTGCTGATAAGACAACTTTTGAATCTCTTAAATCTCCAGATATCATTGGTTACACTACTAATCAAAAAGTGGAGTACAGCAGATAAAGTAGAGCAGAATGAAAAGTTAAAGATAGAAAATATCATTTACGATAAAAAAGCTCAGGTAGGAACAATTGTTTTCTGGGATGAAACATCTCGAAAACAACTTGGTACTACTATCAATATTGCTGGAAATTATGGTGAAGTAATTAATTACCAGGTTATTGATAACGTCTTAGGCAGCATTAAGAATTACGAAAATAATGGCTACATTTTAGTGAATAATCCTTTAGGGTATACTACGGTCTTTGGAGATGCAGACTATAACCAGGCTGCAATGACTATGTAATTACGCTGAAACATAAAATAGCTGAAAACTCACAAACTAAAAAGTAAATCGTGTCATTACATATGTCTATGCTGATGGTCCTAATAAAAGGGCAAGTAGCTGCTAGTTCTGTTACTCAAAAGGTTAGCTTTATTGGAAAAGGTCAATATGACTTTGTAGATAAAGTTTGGATTAGCGATATTGTTTGGACTGCAGAAGACGGCAATGCTAACTATACTTTTGCTCAAGTAAATTCACCAAAGATTTCAGGATACGGTGCAAATAGGTTGCAAGTAGAATCAGTTTTAGTAAGTGGTAACTCGGATAACATCACTGAGGAAGTTCTTTACTATGCAAATCAGCAAACTGCTCAGATTCAATATATTGATGATGTAACTGGAAAAGTTATCGGTAGTGATACTGTTAATGGTAAGGTTGATCACATCATTAGTTGGAATTTAAATCCTGAAGCTACGCTTAAAATGTTTGAAAATAATGGCTACAAACTTGTAAGTAGTGATTACAATTCGGTAAAGATTACTACTATTCTGCAGAAGAGGCCAAGAACAGGTTTAAGGTTCATTTAACTAGAGATTTGATCATTATTGATCCTAAAGATCCTGACAGTCCAGTCTATGGATCAGAAGATTACAACAAAGAAGTAACTCAAGAGATCCAATATGTTTATGCAAATGGAAATGCAGCAGCTGAAAGTAACAAGCAAACTGTTAAGTTTACTGCTTATGGAGTTGTAGATAAGACAACTGGAAAATACGTAGTTCTTGATGAAAACGGTAAAGTTATTCTTGGCGATGATGGGGAACCAATTGAAGGCAAACTTGTATGGAATGCAAATGTTTCAGATCCTAAGTTTACTGAAGTGAGCTCCCCGACTATAACTGGTTATACACCCGACAAAGCTAATGTTGCTGGAACTAAAGTGACCCATGATATGCCAAGCAATGTAATTGTGGTTACTTACACTGCAAATGATGCCGATGCAAAGGTTATTTTTTGTAGATAAGACTACTGGTAAAGAACTAGAAGCTGTAATGCTAAATGGAAAATACGGCGATATCATCAATTACAGTACAGCTGATAAGATTAAATACTACGAAAACTTGGGCTACGAATTAGTTTCAGATGGCTATAATGGCGGTGAATTTGGTGAGACAACTAAGACTTTCTATGTGACATTTAAACATGGTGTAGTTCACGTTCATCCAGAAAATCCTGGAAAACCTGGTGAAAACATTAATCCAGGCGGAGATGTTAAATATCCAACTGATTCCGGTGCTTTAAATAAAGATGTGACACATACTGTTCATTATGTTTATGCTGATGGCACAACAGCAAATCCAAGCCATACTCAGACAATTACATTTACAGGATCTGGCCACATTAATAAAGTAACTGGTGAATATGTAGAAGTTGATGAAGATGGCAACATTAAGCTAGATGCAGACGGTAAGCCAGTTCCTGGTAAGTTAAACTGGGTGGCTACGCTTGGAAACAGTTTCTTAGCTGTTACATCTCCAGAAATTACAGGTCATACACCTAGTCACGTGCAAATCGATGGTGTTGAAAATGTGGCACATGATAGTGAAAACTATGTTCATACTGTAACTTACACAGCTAATTCTGCTAAGGCTGAGATTGTCTACGTTGACGAAACCACTGGTAAGGAGCTAGAAATAGCTACAGTAGATGGCAAGTACAATGAAACAATCAACTATAGTACAGCAGACAAGATCAAGTACTATGAAAGCTTAGGGTACGAATTAGTTAAAGATGGCTATACTGGTGGTGAATATGGTGAAACAATTAAGAAATTCTATGTAACATTCAAACATGGAACTGTAGTTGTAAATCCAGAAAATCCTGGAAAACCAGATGAACCAATTAATCCAGATGATCCAAATGGTTCTAAGTACCCAAGCGATTCAGCTAACTTGAATAAAGATGTAACACATACTATTCACTATGTTTACGCTGATGGTACAACCGCTAAACCAAGTCATACACAAACTTTAACTTTCAAAGGTTCTGGTGTGATTGATAAGGTAACTGGCCAATACGTAGTTCTTGATGAAAATGGCAACATTAAGTTAGATGCAAACGGTAAGCCGATTCCAGGTAAGCTAGTTTGGACAGCTAGTGATGGTACAACTTTCATTGAAGTGGTTTCTCCAATGATTAGTGGCTACACTCCAGATAAGACCGTTGTGAATGCAGTTGAAGGAATTAACCAAGACAGCAAGAATATTGAAACTAAAGTTGTTTACACGGCTAATGTAGCAAAAGCTGAAATTATCTATGTTGACGAAACTACTGGCAAAGAGCTAGAAGTAGATACAGTAGATGGCAAGTACAATGAAACAATCAACTATAGTACAGCAGACAAGATCAAGTACTATGAAAGCTTAGGCTATGAATTAGTTAAAGATGGCTACACTGGTGGTGAATTTGGCGAAGCAACTGAGACCTTCTATGTAACATTCAAGCATGGTACAGTGGTAGTAAATCCAGATAATCCAGGAAAACCAGATGAGCCAATCAATCCTGATAACCCAGACGGACCAAAATATCCAACTGACTCTGCAAACTTGAATAAAGATGTAACACATACTATTTACTACGTTTACGCAGACGGTACTGTAGCTAAACCAAGTCATACTCAGACTTTAACGTTCACTGGTTCTGGTGTGATTGATAAGGTAACTGGCCAATACGTGGAAGTAGATGAAAACGGTAATGTTAAGTTAGACGAAAATGGTAAACCAATTCCAGGTAAGTTAACTTGGACAGCAAAGGATGGCACAACTTTCATTGAAGTGATCTCTCCAACAATTAGTGGCTACACTCCAGATCAGCCAGTTGTGAATGCAGTTGAAGGAATTAACCAAGACAGCAAGAATATTGAAACTAAAGTTGTCTACACAGCTAATGCAGCGAAAGCTGAAATTATCTACGTTGATGAAACTACAGGTAAAGCACTTGAAACAGCAACGGTTGATGGCAAATACAATGAGTCAATCAATTACAGTACAGCTGACAAGATCAAATACTACGAAAGTTTAGGCTACGAACTAGTTAAAGACGGTTACACTGGTGGTAAATTTGGCGAAACAACTAAGATCTTCTATGTGATATTCAAGCACGGTACAATTACTGTTACTCCTGATGATAAGTTCACAGAGGACGATCCAATTAATCCAGACAACCCTGAAGGTCCGAAATATCCATTTGATTCAATTGCTTTAGATAAGACCATTACTCGTACAATCAAGTACGTTTACGCTGACGGAACTAAGGCAAAGGATGATGTGGTTCAAACTTTAAGATTCCGTGGTACAGCGGTAATTGATAAAGTGACTGGTGAAATCATTATTTTAGATGAAAATGGTAGAAAAGTTTCTGATGGAATTAAGTGGACTGCACTTGATGGCACAACATTTGTACAGGTTATTTCTCCAGAAATTGCTGGCTACACGGCCGATAAAAAAGAAATTGGCAGTGTTGAAAATGTAGATAGTGATACTGAGGATATTACTGAAACCGTAGTTTACAGTAAGAATTCTGAAAAACCAGTTGAACCAGGCAAGCCGGAAGAACCTGAAAAGCCAGTTGAACCGGGTAAGCCGGAAGAACCAGAGCAACCAGTTGAACCAGGCAAGCCAGAAGAGCCAGTTGAACCAGACAAGCCAGAAGAACCAGAAGCTCCAGTAGAATCCGAACAGCCAGAAGTTTCAGAAAAACAACCAACTGAAACAACAGAACCAGACAAATCTGACGCTGATACTCTTCCAGATAATATTTCTATTGATAATACAGCTAAGAATGTCTCAACTGTAGAACATAACGAACCTGGAAAGGTAGAAGCAGCAACGACTAATGAGGCTTCATTACCTCAAACAGGACATAAACATGCTAATGTAGGAATTATTGGACTAGGCTTAGCAACAATTGCGTCAATTTTAGGCTTAGCTGGCACTAGAAAACGTAAGAAGAATTAGACTAAGCTAGTTGCATAAAAATAGTTTTGTGAAAACGCTACCTCCGGGTGGCGTTTTTTAGTATAGTGGAGTGTGGATAATAAAAAGTGGAAAGTGAGATTAAAAATGATTAAGCTTATCGCAACTGATATGGATGGTACTTGGTTAAAAAGAAAATAAGACTTATGATAAGAAACTCTTTGAAAAAGAATTTCAAATTATGCAAGATCGCGATATTAAATTTGTAGTTGCGAGTGGTAATCAGTATGAGAATATTTTTTCACGTTTTCCAGACTATAATCGTAAGATATACTTTATTGCGGAAAATGGTGCTTTAGTTGCTCATGGACAAGAGATTCTTAAAATTGCAGATCTATCTGATGACGATTATGATTTAATGTTGAAAATTGTTTCAAATTTGCCATATCAAGCAGTTGTCGCTGGAGTAACTAGTGCTTACGTAAGAAAAAGTGATGGTGAAAAATTTGCTCAAGAGATGACTAAATTTTTAATAAAATTCAAGTTGTTGATAACTTTAAAGAAATTGATGATCGTATTTTTTAAAGTTAGTTTAAACGTCCCAGCTGAAATCATGCCAGTTATTCTATCTGAGTTGCGTTCACTTTATTCGCAAATTGATTTTGTAGCAGGTGCAAGCACTTCAATTGATATGCAGACTAAGGGGATGAATAAGGCTGTTGGGCTTGAATATCTTGGTAAGAAATTAGGGATAAAATCTAGTGAGATGATTGCTTTTGGTGATAGCGGAAACGATGAAGCAATGCTTAAGTACGTAGGAACTAGTTTTGCGACAGCAACAGCCTTGCCTGAAGCTAAAAAAAGGCAGCAAATCAAATTATTGGATCAAGTGAGGATTCAAGCGTCCAGAAGAAAATTCTTGAATTACTCTCATAATTAAATGATAAATTGAGATAGGTGAACGAGTTGAACGAACAAATTATTCGAGTTACCAGGGCTTTGAACCACCCCATTCGAATACAAATTCTGTATTATTTGAATGATCACCAAAAAGCAGTGTAAATAACTTAGTTAAGCAATTCGATGTAAGTCAGCCGGCTATTTCTAGACATTTAAGAATACTAGAGGAAGCTAAACTTGTTAAAAGTGAGCAGGTTAAGCAGGAGCGGTACTATAGTTTAGAAGATAAACATGTAATTAAGATTTTGGATGTTTTAAGACAGCACGTTAAGGAAGATTTTAATAATCTCTTTTGACAAAGATATAAAAATATGTTTATATAAAGATGTAATTTTAGAGAAAAGCATTAAATTAAAAATTCAGCAAAATTTTTATTATTTACACTTTATTGATAGCATCAAGTCTGAGACGTCTTGGTGCTATTTGTCTATCTAAAAATTATTGACATAATAAAAAAAGTAGCTTAGTCTAACTTTAAGTTAGAATTTATGCTGAATTTTCTAACTTAATGCTTTTTTTTTTTTGCACAGGAGGATAAAATATATGCAAAATTTTAAATCTAAAATTACAAAAAATTATTTCTATTATTGGGCTAGTGGGACTTTTAGCGCTTGTGACTACAGCGTGTGCCAATAAAAAGAAGCGGCTAGCCAATCAGATAAGATCTCGATCGTTACAACAACTAATGTCTATTCAGACATTGCTAAAAATATTGTTGGAAAATATGGTACAGCTACGGCAATTATTGATAAAAGTAGTGTTGACCCACATGATTTTGATCCAACAACTGCTGATGCTAAGAAGTTAACTAAGGCAAATATTATTGTTGCTAACGGCTTAGGGTATGACTCATGGATGAATAAGTTAGCTAAATCTGTTAATAAAAAGCCAGTTTTAGTTGGTGAAGACTTAATGGGATTAAAGAACGGCGATAATCCTCACATTTGGTACAATTTAAATATGCCAACTAAGTATGTGGATTATTTAGTTAAACGCTTATCTAAGCTAGATAAGAAGCATGCAGCTTACTTTAAGGCTAATGGTAAAAAGTATTTAGCTAAGGTTGATAAAATTAAGAAGCTAGTTAAGACTGATAAGAGCAATAAAAGCCAGTCTTTGTTAGTGAACCCGTTTTTGATTATGCTTTAAAGGAAAGCGGGTTATAAGATAGGCGACAAGGAATTTGAAGAAGCCATTGAGAATGGTACAGATCCAAGTCCTAAGATGATTAACAAGATGAATACTGATATTAAAGAAAAAGAAAATAGCCTTTTTGTTAATAATACGCAGGCAAGCAGCTCAAACGGTTAAATCTTTTGTTAATCTAGCCAAAAGAATGGTGTTCCAGTTCTAAACGTTCGTGAAACTATCCCAAATCACACTACTTTACTTAACTTGATGAAGGAAAATTATCAAAATCTAGCTAATATCGAAAATAAATAGGATCAGTTTATGAAATAAAGAGAGGAAGGGTGAGATGACTAATATCTTAACTGTTAAAGACCTGGGAATGAAATTTGAAGATAAGGTAATTTTTAAGGACTTGAATTTTGCCTTAACTAGGGGATCAATGACGGCCTTACTTGGTGCAAATGGTACAGGTAAAAACAACCCTAATTAGAATTTTAATGGGAATGCTACAAGCAACAACAGGCTCGTTTAAATTTGCAACTGATACTAAAGTTGGTTATGTGCCTCAGTTTAGAAATTTGGATGCTGATTACCCACACTTTCAATTAGGGCTTTGTAGAACTCAATACTCCTTTGTTTAAAAAATGCCCAAGTAAAGACAAGAGTAAATCAAATTTTTTAAAAGAAACTCATCTGTTAGATATTCAAAATACCAGAATGGGTGAGGCTTCTGGTGGTCAGAAACAACGCGCATATTTAGCTCAAGCCTTACTAGACAAGCCAGATTTTATTATTTTAGATGAGGCAACCGCTAGTTTAGATCCTGTTGCTAAAGAAGAATTGATGTCGTTAATTAAGCATTTGAATGAAAAGCATGCAATGACTGTATTATTCACAACTCATGATATTCCTTTTAGCAAAGAAATATATGAAGGACTATCTTTTATTTAAAGACAAAGGTCTAGTAGCTGGTAAAATTAAAGACTTAACTGAGGATGTGGGGGAAGAATAATGTTTGCGTATGATTTTATGCGTTATGAATTTCTAGCTAGTACCTTTATTGCCATTACTTGTGGAATAGTCGGTGTATATGTTGTGGCTAGAGGATTTTCATTTTTAGCCCATACTCTTTCAGAAATTGGCTTTGCTGGGGCTGCTTTCGCAGTGTGGATTGGCTGGGTTCCTTTATGGGGGAATGGTTCTCTTTACCTTGCTTGGTTCAATTAGCGTTGGTGAATTATCAATGAAAAGCGACCAGAAGGAATCCGCAATAAGTGCAATTTCAGCCTTATTCATTGGCCTAGGTGTGCTATTTTTGGCTATTGCTGGTGGTAATAGTCGCTATGCTACTAATATCTTGTTTGGCTCAATTATTGGCGTTGATAGAGAGGGAGTTATTCAATTAGTTATCCTGTCTCTTTTGTTTTAGCAATCATTTTCTTAGTTTTAAGACAGTTGAATTATGATTCGTTTGACCATGTTGGTGCAATTAGCCATCATATTAATACCAGTTTAGTTTCGGTAGTATTTTTAATCGCCTTGGCCTTAGCTGTTTCAATTGGTGCGCAAGTTGTTGGATCATTATTGGTCTTTATCTTATTAACTTTGCCGTCTTCAAGTGCCCGCTATTTAGGCAAAACAATCCCGGCTATGTTATATTGGTCAGTTGGGATTGCCTTTAGTTGGTGTTTGGGCAGGATTAGTTTTAGGATATGTAACTAATTTGCCAGTGACTTTCTTTATTTCAATTATTGAAGTTGGAATTTATTTATTCGTTTATGGCGTACATGCAATTAAAAAAGTAATCTTTGTGAAACCTACAAGAGCAGAAGCTTTTTGTAGGTTTTTTTGTTTTTTAAATTTCCTTAAAATGTGGAAAAAGGATAAAATTAAATAGTATTACTTTTTTAAATGAGGAAAATTATGTGGATAAATTTCTTATGGGCATTGATACCAATTCTTTGGTTAATAATCTCGCTTGGAATTATTGAGATGTCTGCTTCAAGAGCATGTACGATTGGATTAATTATTACGATCGCGGACGCTGTTTTAATGTTTAAACAACCCTTAATTAATACTCTTTCTGGAGCTTTGGAAGGTATTATAATGGGAATTTGGCCAATTATGTATGTAATTTTGGCGGCGCTTTTTGTCTACCAGATTACAACTGAATCAGGGAGTATGCAGACGATTGAAACGTTGCTATCGTCTATTACCACTGATAAAAAGAATTTTAGTGTTAATAATTGCCTGGGGCTTTGGGGGATTTCTTGAGTCGATTGCTGGCTTTGGTACAGCAGTGGCAATCTGTGCTGGTATTTTGATTTCATTAGGCTTAGAGCCAATTCAAGCATCTGTAATTTGCTTAGTTGCTAATAGTACAGCACCGGCCTTTGGAGCAATTGGCTTGCCGGTTTTGACATTAGCTGAAGTAACTAATCTTAATGAGGTGCAATTGGGCTTTATTGTAACTTTACAGCTGGTCATTTTGGTTATTTTAGTACCGTTTATCTTGGTAATTCTTACTGGTAAAAGTGTTAAAGCACTTAAGGGGAATTGTCTTTATTACTTTAATGTCAGGAGTAGGAATGGCAATTCCGCAAGTTATTATTGCTAAGTTTACCGGTGCAGAACTTCCAGCTTTAGTGGGATCATTGTTCTCAATTTTAATTACAGTGTGGCTCACAAAGCGAAAAACTGGTGCAGTAGAAGAAGTAGAAAATGAAAGTATTAGCGAGATTATAAAAGCTTGCTCGCCATTCATCTTAGTATTTGTTTTTGTTTTACTTGCTTCGTCCCTTTGTCCACCTGTGAATAACTTAACTAGTGTAACTACCCATTTACATGTTTATTTAGGAAAGAATCCAAATGATCTTCCAATTAACTGGCTTTCTTCTCCAGGAACATTAATTTTATTAGCTGGCTTAATTGGTGGAAAAATCCAGGGTTTAAGCTTTAATAAAATGTTCAAAATTCTTGTCAATGTTTTAAAAGACAATTGGCATGACGACTGTTACAGTGTGTGCAATTGTTGGTTTAGCTAAAGTAATGGTTTATGCGGGGATGACAAATGCCTTGGCTTTGGCCTTAGTAAGTTTGCTTGGACCAGCTTACCCATTATTTGCACCGTTAATTGGAGCACTTGGTACATTTTTAACAGGGTCTGCTACTTCAGCTAATGTCTTGTTTGGTAATTTACAATATTCGGCTGCTCAATCTTTGGGTGTAAGTAAGTACTGGATTGTAGCGTCGAATATGACAGGAGCTACGGCAGGGATGCTATCACCGCAGAATATTGCAGTAGCTACTGGTGCGATTAATAAAGAAGGCTTAGAGGAAAAATTTTTGAAGGAAACCGTTAAGTGGGGAAGCTTATACTTGTTGATTACTTGTGTATTTCTTTATTTAGTTGGTTTGTTTGCTAAATTGGTGTAAAAAAAAGTTCTTAACTTCATTGGGGTTAAGAACTTTTTTTATCGGGATATAATAGTATTTTTTCAGAAAAAACATCTTCACTTTGCGTAATAAACATATGGGATGACTCCTCAAATATTTTTAGAGAGGATTTGCTCATATGGTTAAAAAGATTGAACCCTGGTTTGGGTTCACGGAAGATAAAGTTTTTGGGATGGTGATGGAAAATAAGGAATTCTGCAAGTATTTGCTTGAAATTATTATTCCAGATCTGAAAATTAAGAAAATAGACTGGCTAGATAAGCAAGTTGAGATTAATAATTCTGAGCGTAAGAACGAAGCTAAAGAAGTTAGACTTGATGTTTTGGTTACAGATCATGAAGGACGCGTGTTTAATATAGAAATGCAAACAACGGATCAGGATGATATTGGTAGACGCATGCGCTATTATCTTTCAAGACTTGATCTACGCTATACTTTAAATAAAGGCAAGACCTATCGAAATTTGAAAGACGCCTATATTATTTTTTCTGTAATTTTAAGCCTAAGAAAGATGATAAATTTTATGAGTCTTATCATACTTATTCCGATCAAGATAGGTCAAAACAATTGCAGGAAGGTGTAACAAAGATTATCATTAATTCACAAGTTTCAGCTGAAGGGCAGAGTGAAGACTTAAAAGCCTTGGCTAAATTAATGAACAATGAACCTGTAAATTTAAATAAGCATTTCGATTACGCGCAAAGAAGAATTAAAGAAATCAACGAAGATCCGGAAACGAGGGAGAAGATTATGCTTTACGAAACAAGAATGCTAGAACGTGAACAGGCTGCTGCTAAAATAGCAGGGAAAGTAGCATATGCAGAAGGTAGAAAAGACGGTGTAGAACAAGGAAAAAATTGATTCTGCCAAAATTATTCTCGAAAATCAACTGAATAGTGGCAGAACTTTAGAAAAAAGCTACGGAATTTGTTAGAAATTTGAAACTGATTTCTGATAAAGAGCTAGAAAAGATCGTCACTATGTATAAATAAAATAGCTAATGAAAAAGCTGGTAGAAATTAAATCTACCAGCTTATTTAGATGTGAACCCTACTTTTCAGCGTTTAATTCATCAACGATTTTTTTCAAATTCATTAAGACGTTTTTCAAAAGTATCAAAAGCATCCCTCAAGTAATCAGCCCTAGTCATATCAACGCCAGCTCGTTTCATAATTTCCGTTGGGTAATCTGAAGAGCCTGATTTTAAGAAATTAATATAAGCATCACGTTCTTGCTCAGTACCGTGGACAACTTTATTAGCAAGTGCAGTTGCAGCTGCAAAACCTGTTGCGTATTGGTAAACATAGAAGTTGTAGTAGAAGTGAGGAATACGTGACCATTCCATAGCAATTTCTCCACCAGGTTCTACGCTATCTCCATAGTATCTTTGGTTTAAGTTGCCATAAAATTCATCGAGTACGTCAGCTGTTAGCGGCTGACCATTAGCATCAGTTTCATGAATAAATTGTTCAAATTCCGCAAATTGAGTTTGACGGAAGAGTGTGCCTTTAAACGAATCCAGATAATGGTTTTAAGACAAATGCACGGTCTTTGGATCAGTAATTTTATCTAAGAAATACTCGGTTAAAATATTCTCATTAGTAGTTGAAGCAATTTCAGCAACGAAAATTGGATAATCACCATAGACATAAGGTTGAGTGTTTCTTGTGTACCAAGAGTGGACAGAGTGACCAGTTTCATGGACTAGAGTGTAGAGTGAATCAAGGTTATCTTCCCAGTTAAGTAGTTCATATGGATCAGTATCGTAAGCACCACCTGAATATGCACCAGTAACCTTGTTTTGATTTTCAACCACATCAATTACGCGGTTATTAAAAATATAATCAACATGTTTTAAATAGTCTTCGCCTAGTGGAGCTAAGGCCTTTCTTGCTTCTGCTTTTGCTTCCTCAAAGTTATAAGAAAGAACTGGCTTCCCAGTTAATGGTACGTACATATCGTACATTTGAAGGTCTTTTAAGCCTAGAATTTTCTTTCTTAATGCAACGTAACGGTGAAGTAAGTCAAGGTGGCTATTTACTTCCTTGATCAATGTATCGTAAACAGCTGTTGGTACACTATTTTCACTTAAAGCAGCTTCTCTAGCCGAATTGTATTTATGTACGCGAGCATTAAAATTGTGAGCTTTTACCTCACCTGATAAAGTTGAAGCAAGACTGTTTTCAAACTGTCCGTAGCTTGCGTACATCACGTCAAAGGCGTTTTTACGGACGTTGCGGTCTTGAGATTGGATTAAAAGTGAATATAGCCCGTCAGATAATTGAACCATTTCACCGTCTTCATCTTGGACGTAGCCATATTCCATATCAGAATTAGTTAAGACGTTGAAGGTATTAGCAGATGTACCCATTGCATCTCCAGCGTCAGCAATGATTTTTTCTTCATTTGCTGGCAAGGTATGAGGACGTTTTTGCGTAATCTGTTCAAGGCGGTGTCGATAATTTTCTAAACGTGGTTCATCTTGCATAAACTTAGCAAGGGTTTCTTCTGGAATAGATAATATTTCAGGATCGACAAAAGCAATTGCAGCACTCATTTGATTAGCTAAGCTTTGTGCTTTAGCAACAAAACCGAGGTAATGATTATTGCTTGTGTCTACATCGCTTGACATTGTAGCGTAAACATATACTTTTTCTAAGCGTCGATTTACAGCTAAAATTGCTGTAATTCCTTCGTAAAGATCTTTACCAGATTTGGCAAGTGTTCCCTTAAATTTACTTAAGTTCTTGATTTCTTGTGCAACCTGCTTATATTCTTGTTCCCATTCTTGATCGTTCTTAAAAAACACGACTTAAGTCCCACTTAAGATCATCGGATACTTCATTTCTTGTTGGAAGAGCCATATTTTTTTCCTTCTTTCTGTGATACAAATTTTATTAATCACCATTATAGAACATTATTTCGCTTGCTAAAAATAAAAATTTTTAATAATGAAACTAATGTGCTTAGCCAGTGATTTTTGTAATATGAAAAGGTAAGCTAATAGCCAGAGGAGTCAAAATTAATGAGACCAGATGAACCTAATAAGCCAAATAAAAACTAGAAAGAAATAATGTTTTTGCGGCGAATAAAAAAAAATTAAGAATGGAAATAACTTTTGCTCGCCTGGTAGGTCTCTTTAACAATTCTACTTGTTTGCGGAAGCGTAGCCTATTTTGCTCATGCTTATTTCTCAGCTATGAGTTCGGTGCAGCAGGCTTATCGCGGGACTGGAAAAAACTTCGCAGTTAATTTCAGAAGAAGCCAATCTATTTTAATTCTTGGTGTTGACCAAGGAATTGAAGGTAGGGCACGATCGCGGAAATTCAGATACGATGATTTTAGCAACTATGAATCCGCAGAAAAAAAAGAAGCAACGATGACATCAATTCCTAGGGACTTGCTAGCTGATATTAAGGGAGATGGTAAGGGTGAGGGAAGATACTACATGTTCCGGGTCAATTCAGCTTATCAAATTGGTGGCAGTAAAGGAGCTACACGAACGGTTAGAGCACTAGTAAATACCCCAGTTAACTATTATATGGAAGTTAATATGAAAGCCTTAGAGAGCATGGTAGAGGCCTTAGGAGGGGTAGATGTTAATGTTCCATTTACCTTTACTTATCACACGCATTTCAAAAAGGGTAAGCAGCACTTGAATGGTAAAGAAGCTCTAGACTACGTTCGAATGCGTAAAGAAGATCCTAAGGGCGATTACGGCCGACAAATGCGACAAAGACAGGTCATTAATGACATTGTACGTAAAGGAATGTCAGTTAACTCAATCACAAATTATCGTAAGATTCTCAAAGTCTTTGCCAAGTATGTTAAAACTAACCTAACTTTTGATGATATGCTTTCAATTGCAATGAACTATCGTAGTTGTACGCAGGATATTAAGAGTGGCTATATTCATGGACATAATGTTTGATTGGCTCTGCTGCAATGCAAGTAGCTTCTACTAAAGAATTACAACGCGTCTCAGATTTGGTCCGTTCTAGCTTAGGTTTAAAGAAAGAAAAATTACGTAATCAAGAAACAAGACAAAATAGCTTACAGCAAGGTCTAGACTGGAATGATCCAGAAGACTTTAGAAATTATGTTATTTATGATAAAGATTCTGATACGATTCCATGGGATGGAAATTAAGAAAAAGCAGTTAGCGAAACGCTAACTGCTTTTTTTTAGATATCTGTTGATGATTCTATCTTAGTGATTTTGTCTGATAACTGCAACTCTTGTTGGCAAAGTTTTAATTACCTAATTGAGAATTAGAATTTTCATGATTAATTCTTTTTTTCTTCAAACTTAATTTCTACTAATTTATTTTCTCTAAATTCTTTGATTTGTTCTTCTTTAAATTTTTTTACTGAGAAGAGTTGGTTTAATTGTATTTTCAACTAGGCTTTTAGAAACATTAAAATTAGTATCTTGATCAGCTGCTTTGGAAGTAACTGAATTTGTAAGAAAACCGCAACCTAGTAGGGCAATAAGTACTACTGAAATTCCCTTCTTATGTGTCAAAGTGTTTACTCCTTTTAAGTTTAAATTTAATAATAATTGAATGGTAATCGTGTTACACTAATGATATTTAAAAAAGTCATTTTAATTTACTTAACAAACTGTATTATATAAGAGGATTATTGCAGTAAAATAAAAACACAATTTACATTTTTTACAAAAAGTTATTTGCGTAAATTGAATGTAATATTTGAAAAACTAGTGTAATAAAAGGATGATAAAAAATGAAGCAAAATAAGTATTTTCCAGTCATTTACGGGATAATTTCTGCACTGATTGCATTTATTGCAGTGTTTTTATTGCGCAACGGACATTTCATTTTTCTCTGCCAATGGCTGTTTTATGTGCAGGTATTTTTGCAGCATTCTTTTATGTTCTTTCATATTTTAGGGGACATGCATCTTATGAAATTAAAGCCATTGTGGCCAAGTATCATTTAACAGATGAAGAACTAGCAAAAATAACAGGGATGAAAGCCAGTGATTTTCCAATTTATCACAATAAACTCCAACTAATTATTCCTAAAAGACAATGGCCAAGAGTGTTGAATGCTTTGCAAGAATATGATGCTAAGCAACAAAATAAATTAAAAGATCAAGAAAAAATAATCTAGACTAGAGGAAATAATGAGCTTATTAACGGTTAAAAATCTAAGCCAAACTTTTATTGATAAAACTTTATACGAAGACGCAAATTTTGTTTTAAATAAAGAAGACCATATGGGGGGTAACTGGGCAAAATGGAGTTGGTAAATCGACTTTAATTAAGATTCTAACTGGTGAAATTACCCAAGATGAGGGCGAGGTTAAGTGGCAAAATAAACTCCATGTCGGTTATTTAGACCAGTATGCCAAACTTAAAGCAGGTATAGGAATTAAAGAGTTTTTACAAACAGCATTTAGCGATCTTTTCAAAAAGAAAAAGAATTGAATGACCTTTATGTGAAATATGGTGAAAATGGGGATGACTCTCTCTTAGAAAAAAGCCGGTAAAATTCAAACTCTCCTTGAAGAAAAGGAATTTTACGATATTGATACTAAGATTGACCGAGTAGCAACAGGACTGGGCTTAGCTGATTTAGGTTATGAGCGAGATGTAGCTAAGCTTTCTGGTGGACAGCGGTCTAAATTGATTTTGGCTAAACTTCTTTTACAAAATCCTGATGTTTTAGTTTTAGATGAACCGACGAACTATTTAGATGTTAACCACATTGATTGGTTAGCTGATTATTTAAATGATTTTGAAGGAGCTTTTATTGTAGTATCACATGATTATGATTTCTTAGGGAGAATTACCAACTGCATTATTGATATTGATTTTGGCACCATTACTCGCTATAGCGGGATTTAAAACATGCCTTACGACAAAAAAGAAGCTGACCGAGAGAGTTATTTAAAAGCTTATGCCAATCAGCAACGAAAAATCAAAAAAGACTGAAGCATATATTAGAAAGAATAAAGCTGGTTCAAGATCTAAGAGTGCTAAGTCGCGGGAAAAGCAACTAGCAAAGATGGATATTTTAACGCCACCACAAAATAATAAAAAAAGCGCATGTCGTTTTCCCCTATGTTGATACAGCTTCAAACTTGCTGCTGCAAACTCAGGATTTGGTAATTGGGTATGATCAGGCGTTAGTTAAGTCAGCATTTAATTTCTCTGTTGGAAATGGTGAAAAGGTAGCAGTAACCGGTTTTAATGGAATTGGGAAAACTACTTTATTGAAGACATTGCTAGGAAAATTGAAACCAATTTATGGTAATTTTGAATTATCTTCAACTGCTGAGCTGGCATATTTTCAGCAAGATCTCGTTTGGCCTAATAAAAATATGACGCCTTTGCAATATTTACAAGAAGAATTTCCACGATTGCGTCCTAGAGAATTACGTCAAGCTTTAGCTAGAATGGGTTTGACGGCTCAGCAAGCAATGAGTCCCTTAAGGGAGTTATCTGGTGGAGAACAAGAAAAGGTTAAACTAGCCAAGATGCAGTTTGAACCATCTAATTTATTGTTTTTAGATGAACCTACTAACCACTTGGATATTGCTACTAAAGATTCTTTGCGAAAGGCAATTGTTGAGTTTAAAGGTGGAGTAATTATTGTAAGTCACGAAAGAGACTTCTTTAGAGGAAACTGGGTTGACAAGACAATCGATATTGAAAAATGAATAATGAATAGATAAGTATTTTAGAGGATAAAAATGAATAAAGAGCATGTGAGTCAAGACTATGCCGCTGAAGTGCTCGATACTTGCTTAAAAGCAGGTAGATTAATGATCGAAGGCGGCAGCGAAACTTATCGAGTTGAAGATACGATGATGAGAATAGCCCGCAACGCAGGTATTACTGGTGCTAGATGTTTTACAACTCCAACTGGAATATTTATGAGTTTAGGTGAACATTCCTATACTCAAGTTACGCAAGTTAAGAAAAGAAACATTAATTTAGAGTTGGTAGACCGGGTTAATGAGTTATCACGTGAATTTGCTGCCGAAAAAATCACTTTGAAGGAATTACAGGAAAGACTTCAACAGATTTCAATTTCTATTCCAGATTTTCCAATTTGGCTTCAAATTATTGGAGCTGCAATTTTGAGTCCGACTTTGATGGTCTTATTTATGGATGATTATGACTGGATTGATTTTCCAGCAGCAGCTGTTATTGGCGGTTTATCATATGCTGTGTATTTAGCTATTAAACGCTATACTAATATTCGTTTTTAGCTGAAATGGTGACGGCAATTTTATGGGAGTAATTACCATTTTTGCTTGCAAGTTGTTTCCTAAGCTTATTGTCGATAATATCTTAATCGGATCCTTGATGACATTGGTGCCTGGAGTGGCGATAACTAATGCTCTGCGAGATCTGTTTGGTGGTGATTTATTGTCGGGGATGGCTAGAACAACAGAGGCAGTTTTAACTGCTATTGCTCTTGGTGGCGGCATCGGTATTGCAATTAAGTTATTATGGGGTGTGATGTGATGCCTTTTGGTTAGAAATAATTGTTAATTTAGTGTTTGCCTGGCTTGCTTCTGTGGGCTTTGGACTAATTATTAATGTCCCTCACCGTGCTCTTGTGTTATGCGGTGTCAGTGGGAGTGCGGGTTGGATCTTGTATTGGTTGGCTAATCGAATTGGCATTGGCCGATTAGGATCTAATCTTTTAGGAGCATTGTGCGTTGGAATTTTAGGTTTAGTATTTGCTCGAATTAAAAAATGCCCCGTAACTGTTTTCAACATTCCCGGTGTTGTACCACTTGTGCCAGGTGTGCCAGCCTATCAGGCAGTACGTGCAATGGTAGAAGGGCAGCTGTCTGATGCAGAAGACTTAATTTTACGAGTGGCAATTGTCACAATTGCGATTGCAATGGGTTTTATGCTGGCCCAATTGATGGGCGAGATCTTTTTAAGACGCGCAATAATAGAAAAAATAAGAAAAATTTAGTATAATTATAGATGCGACGAGTCGAGGAAAACGCGAGATGCGTTCTTTGACAGAGATCATCTGGACTCTAGAAGTCAAAGCACGGGAAGTGCTGATGATGGGCCTTTGGCTGTGAAACAAAGACCCTGACATACTTTTTGTATGTTTCTCGCCAAAAAAGACTAGCTTTCTTTTGAAAGTTAGTCTTTTTAGTACTACAATATTTTTGAAAGTAACTTAATGAGGTAAAAACTTATGAAAATATCTATTCATCATATTGTAACTCAAAAGGTTGGTAACTCAGTAGGCTTTTCACTTCCTGCTTCGTTTAAAGTAGAGGTAGGAACTGAGTATACAATTCATCAAAAAAATCTGATGGTAGTTTGATCTTAATACCGAAAATTTCGAATCCTTATACCTCTGATGCTAAATTTGAAGATGTACCAGGACCAGAAAGGAAGCTTGGGAAAATTTGGCTATGGAGGAATTACGTCATGCCGAAGATTAGATTTAAACAAGGAGATATTGTATGGGCGGATTTTTCACCATCGGTTGGACAGGAAATGAAGGGGAAGCACCCTGCAGTTGTAGTGTCCTCTAATTCATACAATGAGAAAACTAATTATTTAATGCTCTGTCCCATTACTTCACACGGCAATCATTTTCCGACATATCTAGACTTGCTAGGCTATCGGGTTCATGGACGAGTAAATGCAGCACAAATTCAAACCTTTTCTAGAATGCGTTTATTAGATGAAAAACCAGCAGATCATCTTAGACCAGAAGATATGCTTAAGGTAATGGAACTACTTAGCTTTGCTTTACAGTTTGATTAATCAAATCTAACTTTTTTCGGTTGCATGAATAAGATTTATTGAGTATCTTAGTAATGAAAAAAGGATACATGAAGGAATTTTTATCGTGAAAATTAAACAAGAAGAATTAACTAAAAAATTGAAGAACAAGATTATCTTCAAGATCTTGAAACAATTAAGTATAGTGAAATAACAAAAACTAAATTAAAGAAAATTGCAACTAAGATGATTGGTGAAGCAGTCCAAGCTTTTAAGCATAATTCACTTATTCAAACGCAACTTGCAATTAGTGGAAGAAGACCAATGACTTTTGCATTAGAGAGTAACATCATTAATCTTCCCTTTGCTAATTACAAAAAAATTAGCAATTTTTGTAATAATGAAGATGAATATGAAGTAAATATTTATTTTGAAACTATTTCAGAATATGTAAATGTATCACACTTTAGAATCGATATTTTGGGCTCAAGTGATAAAATTGTGGCTGATCCAGATAAGTATAGCGACTTACTGGTTAAAAGCAATTGAAGAGAAAAATTGAGGTCATTCGTAATTATCAAAAACCAGAATCAAAGACGAAAGCTAAAAAAGACAAAATAAGGAGTTAGCCTTGAGGGCTAACTCCTTATTTCTTTATTTCACGCATTTTTAGAATTGGATGGGCATTTGTATAAAAGAAGAAATCTTCAATCATTGCACTTTCCATCAAACCTGTTGTTAAAGTAGGATCTAAAGTTTCAACATTTTCAGGATACTTGGGCTCTTGTCCTAAGTTCATAAGTGCCTTGTTTAAGGTGTAATGAATATAATGTTCAACCTTATCTTCTAAACCAGTGTCTTCATATAAAAGATGAATGTGGTTAAGCTCATTAGCATATAATCTATCGCATAACCCATATACCCAGTTGTGAACATTTTCTTGCTCTTCTTTAGAGAGTTTGAAGTAGTCACGTCTAAATTTAATTCCTGTATAAATACCATTTAAAGTCGTTATTCTAAGTGCATATTTAATCAATTCCGCTGTTCGTGGTAATTTATGCTGTCCGAATAAATATAGGGGTCCAAAGAATGACGAATGATATAAACCAGTTGAGAGAAAAACATGTGCTGCCTTTTTTCTGAATTGCATTCTCTGACTGATAGACTGTGTTTAAAAGTCTCATCTTTTTTTGCAGATATGGATTTTGGTTTGCCCAATTAAAAGCCTCATCTCGTTGCTCATCGGAAATAGAAAATTCACTCAGAGCATGACCATAGGCTTTATTATTAATTGATTCCAAATATTGCAATGCATTATAGACAGCAGCTTCTTCGGAATTTTCCGCATCTTGCTTAATTTTTGAAAGTGAAACTTTCATCTGGAGAGTAGATGAAAGAGCTAAAGAACCAAAGCTATGTAGGAGCATAGTTTGTTCAGCTTTAGGAGATGGAAAAATTCATCTCGGTCTTTATGAATTGGAACACGACGAGGTTCGTAGACAATATCATTTAATCTTGCCCAAGCAGAACGATCTACTTGATCTTCGACAGCATTCCAGTTACTTGCTTTATAATAAGATTTTTATTCATTTTTCTGCCTGAAGTCACTTAAGAAACTAATATTGCTAAGAGATGGATTTTGAACTGGCAAATCTTTTTGTGCGCCTCGTTCCTTTTTACAAGCTTCTTTGACAATTTGGCGAACGTTTTTGACATCAGCCGAGTTGCCACTTAGCTCAAGTAAATAGAGAATCGGTACGTGCAATGTAACAGAAATCTTTTTGCCGTTTGAGCAAAAAGATCATTAAAGTTACGGTTGCCACATCCTATTAAACCTAAAAGGTTCTCTTTATTATCTTTATATGTTAAAAAATCAACAACAGAATCCATCATAAAATCTTGATACGACGGCAAGATCAAAATATATTTATCATTCATTTGATATTGAGGATGAGCATCCTCAATCCGATGTGCATCAAGCCCTGTTTTATTTATGAATCGTTGCGTTTGTCCTGTAATTGTATAAAAAGCTATTTTTACCATAGTTTTGCCTAACGCTATATACCAAAACTACCTTCTACGTATTCAATTGTCGCGACTTTTTCTAATAAAGTCAAATTAAAAAAAGTTTTAAAAACATCCATAAGTACCGTATACTTAAATTAAAGAAAATGGAGGGTCCTTTATGACACTTGGATGGAATATTTTAGGTATTTTGGCCTGGTTAATACTTGTTTTGTATTTGATTTTTTATCGTACAAAATATTCGTAAACGTCACTTAATGATGATTGTAAAAGATCGTAAGCGATTTGAATGGAAGACTACTCTGCTAGACATCTTAGAGGTTTTAGTTCTTCTATGCGGTGCGATCTATATGTTTAGCATCACTTTATTTTACAATCCTGATTTAGAAAATAAACAAGTTTTATCTAGTAAAATTGAATATCAGCCATTGATTTTAACAGCTGGTAATAAACGTTCATACTATGTTACCACTAGATCTGATAATAAGAAAGCGCCTGTTCAAACATATACTTTCTATAGCAATGGAAACAGAGTAACTGTTAAAAGCAATTACGCTACCATTTCTGATGGTAAGAATCAATGTCGGTTCAAGCAGCAGCTATTCCATATTCTGCTAAGCAATTAGTTCAAGCAGATGGGCGCTATCAAAGTGCCTATGTGGCAACATATACTGCTACTTACAAGAAAAATTGGTATAACGGCCTTAGAATGCATGCTGGTAAGACTGCAGCTCGATATTACTTGATTAGAGTACCTGACCGTACTTTTGTGAGAGAATTGAAGTAGAAGAATTTATGTAGAAAAAGACCTTATTCCGAAGATTGAAAATTCGGGATAAGGTCTTTTGTTTATTACTTCATTAGCTTTTTAGCTGTTCTGCTATAACGGATATTTTGTAATAAAAATCCTAAGATAAATGCCATCACTAAGGTTGCTGATAAGTATTCAAGAACATTACCTGCATAAAAGGCAGCAAATAAAATGAAGCCGCCCGATAAGAGCAGGGAAGAGATCAATAAAGTTTTCGAATTTTTATTGACTAACCAGTAAAAAATTCCATAGCCAAGAACAAATATGTAGATTACTGCTAATAAGATTGTTCCCAGCAATCCCATTGAATAATACTGCGCTAAAAAGTCACGCTCTAGCGGAGCAATATTATTTTCACGGCTAAAGGAAATACCAAAAAGTTTATTGAGTTTATTTTTATCATTGTTCATGACGCGACTAAGAATATCTTGTTCAAGATGTCGATAGTTTAATCGCTCAGTAGCCGGCCTTTTCATGACGTCAAGCCAATAATAGGGATCATTTTTGTAGGAATAATGATCTAAAAACTAAGTCATTTTTTAAAGAATAGACCCAATAATTTTTCTTAATAAAATTCTTTAGATATTCTTCTTGTTTTTGCCCCTTATATCTTTTTAATCCAGAGTCAAGTTCTTGATCGAGTCTATTTTTGTCACCAAGATTACTTCTTTTTTTGAGCTACGCCATTTTCAAGCGAAGATCTTCTAAGCGTTGGACTATAAGGAAAAATAGCACTAGAAGCAGCTAAGATGCAGATCAATGTAATTAGAAATTTGGCTGAAAACTTGGTATTTTTCAAAATTAAGCTATGGAATAAGAAGATGATTAAGAAAAATAACTAAGCTAATAATTAAGCCAAAATTTCCCACCTTTGTTCCTAGCATTAACATTGCTAAGGCTTGTGCACTCACTAGCACTATATTTAAGAGGTTAAACTCTTTATAAAGAATATAGAGCATAATCGGCATAATCATAAATAAAATAGCTGATAGAGTGTTAGCTTGAAAAAAATATTCCCTTAGATGCTAAAGCGTTAAAAGGATAATTTGTTTGAGTAAACCAAGAAAAAAAATATTGGCACTGATTTGCTTAGCTCCTGTAGTATGGTATGAAGTTAGCGAAAAACCAAGAGATTTGAGATGACAATCGTTAAGGAATATAAACCCGAAATTGCTTGAATTACTCTGAAAAAGTATTTAGTTTTAAAATCACTGTATGGAGTGATATAGATAACTATCAAGGGTAAACAAGCTCGAATTAAGTAAAAGATCTCAACTTTTGTCGAATAGCCAAAGCTTGTTGGATCTACACCAGTAAAGTTTTAACAGAGAATAAATGGCAAAGCGAATAGAGGATTAAAATTGCAATATAAGTAATAATCCACCATTGTTTTTTTAACCTTTGCCAATTACTTTTGATGCTAAAGAATAAAATAATAGCAATAAAAACTCCTAAAACTCTCAAAATCGATGGAAGTGAGAATTTTAGAAGTGGTGGTCTGGATAACCAATAAATATCTAGAAATGGTTGGATTAAGATAAACCAAAATAAGAATGTTTGTAGCCTTTTTTTCATATGATTATCGATACCTTTTATTAAAAAATAAAACTTGTTTAGGCATAATTTTTATTTTGATTTTTAGTTTTATCTGGTTGAACTTTAGAAATTTTTACATCATTAGTTGCAGCTGTTTTTCCACGTGCAGGTGATTTAACTTTCTTTAAGTTCTTAAAGTTAATAACCATTTTATTGTTTAATTCATTAACTGAAGATTCATCTTCTGGATCGTATGAAGTAATAGCTAGCAAAGCAGAATTTTCGTAAATTTTTCTACTTTTCCTTGAAAAGGATGCTTAAGTTCCTCTTCAGAAGTAGCAGCTAAAATTTGTCCAATCTTTACGTCAGCTTTTTTTTCATTTAAAAACTCCCTTTTCTGTACAGAAATGTTTTACAATAGTGAAATACTATTATATATAATAGTCGATTTCAAGCCAGGAGAGTAATATTTTGCAAAGAATTATCATAATTGCTGGACCAAGTGGGGTAGGAAAGACCACAATTTCAAAATACTTAACAGAAAAAATATAATATTCCTCGTGTAGTAACGCATACTACAAGACCAATCCGAAAAGGTGAAATCCCAGGTAAATCATATTATTTTGAAGATGACGAGAGCTTTAAAACTTCATTTCTTTGAACATGTAAAATATGGAGAATATCAATATGGTTCAAGTAAAGAAGCGTTAGAAAAGCTTGGGAAACGAATGATTTAGTTTCTTTAATAGTAGAAACAGATGGGGTTAAATCATATTTAGAAAAATTAGGAAAGCAGGTATATTTTATTTATTTGACCGTTTCTGATTTTTCTGTTTTGAAAAAAGACTACTAGCACGCGGCGATCAAGCGAGTGAAATTGATAAACGATTAAACAGCTATGAATTTAAACGCGACTTACATTTATCAGACGAATTAGCAAAAAAGAAGCGCATGTATTAAATAATGATAACTGGGAAGAAACAGCTAAAAAATAGATGAAATCATAGCAAAACTTGATAATGAGTAGGTTTTGAATAATGAAAAGATTGAGAATAAGCGAAATGTAATGACAATGATTTAGCTTTGTAACAGGGCTGTAATATTAATACCCTACAATAACCATTGTCAATTAAAAAAGAGACACATAGCATAACTTTTTAAGTTAATTAATGACGGCTATGTTGATAATATTAAGAAAAAAGAATTTTATGGAGGAAATACCTTTGACTATCAAATCTAAAAAGTAATCAAACTTACCACTGCTGCTTCATTCGCTGTTGCAGGTATCGCAACTTTAAGTGCAGCTAAATTAAACTCATTATCATTTAACAATACTGCACAAGCTTCAACTATCCAAGCTCCTGCAAAGCAAATTGGTGTTGTAAAAGTAAATTCTAAGACTGGTGAAAGTGTTGCAGTTTGGAACAGCTACGAAGATGGCAAGCAACAAACTGGTAAATACTTACCACATGAATCAAGCTGGAAGACATACAAGAAGGTTAAGACTGTTAAGGGTGAAACTTGGTACAACTTAGGTGGAGACCAATGGATCTCAGGTGATGATGTACAAGAAGAAGCTCCAATCGCACTTACTGCTGATTTATCTGCAGTTAAGGCAGCTGTAAGCCAAGTTCCTGCAGCTAACGTTGCAAGCAACGCTACTGCCGATGCACAAACTGCTGTAGCTAGCGTTAACAACGCACAACAAACAGCAACTACTAACAATGCATCAGTTGCAACGGCACCTGTACAAACTAATACTGCAGCTACTGCACAACAAACCTCAGCAGCTGCACAAGCTCCAGTAGCACAAACTACTGCACAACAAAGTACATACACTGCTTCAACTAACAACACTTATGTTGCTCCAGCAAAGACTAACTACTACGCACAAGCTAACACTACAGTTAAGACTCAACAAGCAGCAACTTACAGTGCACCTGCACAAAACACTACTGCTACTAAGCCTGCACAACACCAAACTCAACAAGCTTCAAGCCAAGCTGCTCAACCAGCTAAGCAACAAGCTTCTACTCAATCAAGCAGCACTGCTCAAACTGTAGTTAATGCAGCAAAATCACAAATCGGTAAGCCTTACGTATGGGGTGCAACTGGTCCTAACGCATACGACTGCTCAGGTTTAGTACAATACGCATACAGCCAAGCAGGTAAGAACATTGGACGTACTACTTACCAACAAGCTGGTGCTGGTCAACACGTTTCTGTAAGCCAAGCACAAGCTGGTGACATCTTAATGTGGGGTGACTACCACGATGCTATCTACGTAGGTAACAACCAATACGTACACGCACCACAACCAGGTCAAAACGTAACTCAAGCTACTATCTCAAGTTATTTCATGCCAGATTACGCAATCCGTGTAAGATAATTAAATGAAATAAACATAGTTATTTTAGAAGGTTAATTGAAAGATTAACCTTCTTTTGTGTTATAATGAAAAGAAATTTTTAGGAAACAGGTATTTTTAATGAATAACAAGAATATAGAAAAAAATACCCATCCCACAAATAACTATCGTAAGTGGCTAATAGGTATTTTAATTTGCTTAGTAATTGTTTTAATAGCTTGGTTGGTAGTTGATATATCCAGTCAAAAAGAAATGCTGAAGCGGAAAAAATTTAATGCTAGTCACTTTAATTCAAATGTTGTAATTTATAATGTTCCAGTCGGCAAACTAACTGTTAAAAAGCTACTGCTAAAATAAATGAGAAAAGCTAAAAATAGTGCGGTTTTAAAAGGTGACGAAGTCATTTTAAAGAAGAATAGCGATAAAGTAATTACGAACAAAAAGTTCAATCTTACTTTGAAGAACAACATACTCGCTACCCTAGCCGTAAAAATGGAATTTTCAGAATACTGAGCTCTTAAAAGCAAAAAAGAAAAGTTAAATCAGATTAAAGATCGACAAGTAAAATATACGGTTAATGGTAAGTCTTTTGTATTTAAGCGGTCGGAAATTTTTCCAACGGTAACTTATGAAAATGATAAGTATGTTTTTTCAGATACAAAGATCTTAGCGAATAAGATTAGCAGTATTAATAAAGAAGTATCTACACTTCATAAATCTTATGACTTCCAATTGCCAAATGGTCAAGTTACAAAAGTAAAAATGAAAGTTATGGTTGGGCTATTAATGAGAAAAAAGCTTGTTGCTGCTGTTGAAAATGCTTTAGTCAATAATACGCAAGAGCTAAATGGTAAAAACTATATCTACGGTGAAGGTTTCAGTACGTATGGAACTGGATATGGCTTAAGTAATAATGGAATTGGAAATAGTTACATTGTTGTTTCTTTAACTGATCAAAAGCTGTGGATATATAAGAATGGTAAGTGCGTGGTTACTTTAAACACGATCGTTACTGGTACAGTTGAAACTAAAATTGCTCATAAAAAACTTAGAAACACCTACTGGAGTTTGGTATATCCAATATAAAGAATCTCCAAGTGTCTTAAAGGGAACAAATGATGATGGTTCTAAATACTCAGTTGATGTTAAGTACTGGATGCCATTTACTTTAACTGGTTGTGGCTTTCATGATAATAGCTGGCGAAAAAAACTGGTCTAAGACTGCTTACCTAAATGACGGATCTTATGGTTGTGTAAACTTAAAACCTAATGACGCGCCAAAAGTGTGGAATAATATAGAAAAGAATGAAGCAGTAATCATTTATAAATAATACGAAAAAAGAGTAGATTTTAAATCTACTCTTTTGTCTGCTATACAGCATTTACTTTAAATTTTTCTAGATCTTTTGGAGATAGCCTTACAGTAACGTGAACGCCGTCGTCTTTAAAGTCTTCACTTAAAAATTTGACCATATTCATGTAAGTAAGCTAAGTTCTTGCCATCTGAAAGTGGCAATACTAAGTTTATTTTTCGTAATTATCAAATACTTTTTTGACAATTAAATTAGCTAACTGCTTAATTGATTCGGGATCTTTAGCGAATATAAGATATCATTTCCTTCAATTTGAGGATAATTACGTTCTGTTAAATCAGCCTTGTTATAAGCGGTAATCATTGGAACATCAGTGATGTTTAACTCATTTAGAACTTTTTGCGTGGTTTTAATCATTTGAACCATATTATGATCCGATGCGTCTACTACATTAATGAGCAAGTCGGCGTCTTTTGCTTCCTGCAATGTAGCTTTAAATGACTCAACCAGATTATGAGGGAGCTTAGAAATAAAACCAACGGTATCTGAGAGAATGAAACTTAAATCATCCTTCAAATCAATTCGTCTAACGCTAGTATCTAAAGTCGCAAAAAGCATGTTTTTTGCGAAAACCTGCTTTTTATTGGCTTCGTCACTAAAAACATTTAGCAATTCATTCATCGTTGTTGATTTTCCTGCATTAGTGTAGCCAACCAAAGCCACTTGAGGCAGACGAGAATTGTTTCTTCTAGCAGATTTGATTTCTTCTTGTTTACTGATGTCTTTTAGCTCTTTCTTAATTGCGCTAATTTGTTTACCAATAGTACGTCTATTTAATTCAAGTTTAGTTTCCCCAGAACCACGGTTGGCGAAACCGCCACTTGCTCCACCAGAACCACGTTGCTGGTCTAGATTATTTTCAGAAGGATGAAGCCGAGGTAATTCATACTGTAATCTTGCAAGTTGAACTTGTAATTTGGCTTGTCGACCTCCGTGCTCGATTAGAGAAAATTTCTAAGATTAACTCTGTTCTGTCTAAAACTTTAAGCTTTGTCATGCCCTCAATATTTCTGATTTGAGTAGGAGACAATTCATCATTGATAACTAAGACTTTAGCATGTAATTCACGGGCCATATTTTAATCTGGTTAAGCTTCCCCACACCAAAGTATGTACCTGCGACAATATTTTCAGCCTTTTTGACTTCCCTGGCCGACAACATCTAAGTTGTTTGCGAGCTAATTCTCTTAGTTCTGTCATATAGTAGTCAAAATTGGGATCGTTTAAATTTACGCCAGCGATAAAGGCTTTAGTCTTTTTTTTTGGTTGATTGTCGATCAAATAATTCACCTGCTTTCATAAATTTAGTTTTTATATTGGATAAATAGCTTAGAAAATCATCATAACCATTCCTTTATTTGATAGTATGAAAATTATAATTTCTTTTTAAATAAAAAATCAATTTTAAAGACAAAAAGGCCACTTCGATTCCGAAGTGACCTTAGGATATTTGAACACGGTAATATCCGAATAGAGATAATTACTTTAATTAACCGTGCACATAAATATGAGTGGAGTATATAATTGCTATTCTGATATCATAATAAATCTTACACTTCTCAATGAAATTGAACTGACTGTATCAAAGGTAGTTATTAAGAAAATCACTTAAGCCATACATAATTATGGGGGAATAGGAAAGCTCACGACTTAAGGGTATATAGGGTGACAAATATATTATCTTTGTAATACATAGTTTAAACTGAAGTCATATATTAAGATACGATTCAGCTTCCTGAAGAATTTAGTTAAACTGTATTTTACTAACAATTAGTTTCACTATTTTCAATTTTATTGAACTATAGACGGGAAAAAAGTAGTGAAAATAGTGGATAGGTATTACGACTCAGAATATCAAAAACTTCTTCTTAATATATTTACTAGATGTTTATATAAAGTAACAGCAATTAAATATATTGTTATTTATTGCTTCTCTAGTAAGACTGTCTTCATTTATAAATATAAGACCTTATAAAATAATAGCAAATAAAAAGAGCTTTCATAAATTGTTATGTTATTGAAGATAATAAAAGCCAAATCATTAATCGATTTGGCTTTTTAATAGAACTAACTTAATTTTCTTTTGACCTTTGCCACTTAGCAATTAATGGTAAAACAATCCCTAGTCCAATCATTAAAAAGAGGTTCGACAATGTTTAGGATTAGCATATGCCACCAAGTAGCTGAGCCAGCCTTAGCATCAATTGGAACGATACCAAAAGTTGCGCCAGTAACTGTAATAATCAAACACCACCAACCAACAATAACAGCAAAAGTCTTGTTTTTGATAAATACATATTGTGATGGGAATTTTTCTGGGTGAAGTCTGATCTTAATAAAGGCCCAGAAGAGTAGTCCGGTAACATATGGTGATACAATTCCGTTTAAATTAAGTAATTGATTGAAGATGTCATTAACTGACGGAAGAGTAGCACTTAAAAATAGTAAAACGGAGCAAATTCCAGTTGTTAACCAGTAACCGTTAATTGGTAGCCCATTTTTATCAGTCTTGGTTAATTGCTTAGGTAGATACTTTTAGCAGTATCTGATAAGAAAATTCTTGCACCGCCATCTACTAAAAACAGCTAGTTGTGCAAGCATATAGAGAGCTTGGGTAATAATAAAGGTATATAGGAAGAATTTACCCATTCCGAATTTTTCACCCATTGCTTGAAAGGCATAGTAAGAACCATTCATCTTTAAATCATCTGGTAAGTGGCGTGCATTAAAGAAGACACCGAGAGCAAAAAGAGCCAAAGATTGTTAGAAATCCAGTCATGATTGCAAGCATGTACATTGCTTTAGGAAAGTTTCTAGGTCCATCTTTCATTTCAGTAACGTATGGCGCAACGAATTCAGCTCCATTCATGGCGAAAATTAATAAGTTTAATGACATTAAGAATTTCATATCAAAAGTTGGCAAGAAATTCTTAAATGGAATGGCTGCGTAGCAATCGTGCGTCCTTCGCCGAGGTAGACAATAGTCATGATTACGAAAAGAATAGTCATGATAAACATTGCTCCGCCACCGATAATGGATAACCATTGCAATGAATTAGCAAATCGGTGTTGAAAAATATAAAATGACAAAGATAATTGCAGTAAATAAGGCAAAAGCCCAATTACTCATTTCCTTGTCACTTAATGCGTGTCCTTTAAAAAGCCATGCAAAGGAAACAACGGTAGAATTTGCTACATCAACTAAGTAAGGCAGAGAGACTACCCAGTAGCACCAGGCAGTAATATATCCCATTTTGTCTCCAGAGGTATGTCTTAGCCAAGATGATAAACCACCGCCATCATCAGAAAATGTTGCACCTAATTGTCCAACGATTAGTTCATAAGAACAACAAATAAAATTAATAATAAAATCCAGTCACTAACAACAGCTAACCCTTGGTTTTGAAAGTTGTAAGTAATATCATCAAAACCAATAACTGTAACAAAGTCCATCAGTGCAATTACCGGCCAGGTTAGTTTTTTACGTTTTTGAGCTTCATCAAAAGTATCCATGTTTCCTCCTAAAAATCCTATCTATTTATTTAAATTTAGGAGGAGGGTTGAAGAAGTAGCTTCCCTGCATACTAAACCTCTTTTCGTATTTTAATTACAATACCGTTTTCTATTATACAAGAATAAAAAGTTCAAAAAAATGAAAAACAGGCTTTACTTTTTATGCTTGTGTCTGTATTATATAGTGTAACAGGTACGTAATACACTATAACAAAAAGAGGAGTAATCATGGGTGAAGTAGTTCAAGTTCAAGACATTACCAAGACTTATGGTAAGAAAGGTGAGAAACAATACCAAGCTTTAAAAAGGCATCAGCTTTGATGTGGCACGTGGCGAATTCGTTGGGATCATGGGGGGCTTCTGGCTCAGGTAAAACAACTTTATTGAATATCCTTTCAACTTTAGATCAACCAACTACAGGAAATGTTTATATCAATGGTCGCGATATTACTGGTTTAAATAAGAACCAAATGGCCGATTTTCGTGGACAAGAGATTGGTTTTTATTTTCCAAGATTTTAACTTATTAGAGAACTTAACTAATCGTGAAAATATTGCACTTCCTTTTATCACTTCAAAATGTGAAGACAAGTGCAATTAATCCTAAAGTTGATAAAATTGCTAAGCGATTAGGGATTGATCATATCTTAAATAAATATCCAGCAGAAATATCTGGTGGTCAAAAACAACGTGTTGCAGCAGCGCGGGCGTTAGTTCATGAACCAGCTATTCTTTATGGGGATGAACCAACTGGAGCACTTGATTCAAAGAGTGCTACAGAACTTTGAAACCATGAAGGGGTTGAACGAAAAAGATAAAGTATCAATCCTGATGGTAACTCACGATCCATATTCAGCTTCATATGCTAGCCGTATTCTTTTTATCAAGGATGGTAAGATTGGTAAAGAAATTAAAAAGGATGGCAAGAGCCGCGAAGAATTCTATCAAGAAATTATTGCGGAATTAGGTAGACGTTAATACTAGGAAGGAAATAATTATGCTTTGGAAATTATCATTAACCGGAATTAAAAAGCCGGTTCAAAGACTATTTAGTTCTTTTTTCTGGCTTAACTTTTGCTAGTGCAATCTTCTACATGTTTATGACTTTAGCAACTAATCCTGCTTTCTTAAAAGGCTCGTTAAGTATTGCTTTCCAAATTACTCAAATTGTTTTTGGCTTTGGGATTGCGCTTTTATCAATTATCACTTTTTGTTTATATTGTATATGCTAATAGCTTTTTGCTGAGCATGCGGCAGAAAGACTATGGGATGTACATGATGCTAGGTGCTAGGACTAGTAAAATTGGAAGACTGATTTTTTACTGAAACACTTGTTGTTGGTTTATTAGCTACTTTATTAGGAACTGTTCTAGGAGTTGCTTTAACGCAAGGCGTTTCTAGCATTTTAATCTCACAATTGGGCTTACAAATTCATAAATTTGTAGGATTCTATTTACCAGCATTACTTTGGACAATCGCATTTTTTGCAATTTTATTCTTCTTAGCTGCCTTCTGGAATCGTCATAAGTTAGTTAAATCGAATATAATTAATTTACTTCATGAAGATCAAAAACCAGTTAAATTACATAGAAATAAATTATGGAAATTTATTGAGGCACTATTAGGTATTGCATTACTTGTCACAGGTTATTGGGCAATGATGCATGCAGCAAAATTAGGTACCAAAACCGTTCCCATTGCTTTCTTTACAATTGTTTTCGGTTCTTACTTTACTTTTGATTCCTTCTTTACAGCAATTATTGATTTACTTCGTAAGAACTTATCTTTCAAATATCGAAAACTTCATTCCTTTACTCTAGGTCAATTGAAGTTTAGATTAAGTGACTATACTAGAATTTTATCAACCGTATCATTACTATTTGCGCTTGCTTTAGGAGCAATTACTGTTGGCTTGAACTTCAACAATATGACTGAACAAGCAATGCAAAGTAGTTATTATGATGTTGTTTTATACAACCATAATCAAAAAGTAGATAATCAATTAAAGAAAGTTTCTGTAAAAATCTACAACTCATTTTGACTATAAGATGGTCGTAGAAGGTAAGGGAAAAGAAAAGAATCGCGTCCTTTACATTTCTGAAAATCAGCTCAAGAATAATAAGATTATGTATCAGCACTATTCACGTAAAAATGACGTGAACCACTACGATACTAGACGTCTTACTGTTAATGATTTTAAAAATAAGAAGTCAGATGTTGCAGCAGAGGGTGAATATCAATTAGTATCTCTTACTCCGTATATTGACGCTCAAGCTAAGGTTGTATCGCAAGCTCAGTATGATCAAATTAAGGCTAAAGTAAATAAGATTGAGCTTTTAAGAGTTAATAATTTTAGAAGTAATTTCAACAATATTGAAAAATTGCAAAAATTATCAGTAAATCAAATGATTAGTTCACCAGAGGCTGAAAAAGATGGAATTAATGTAAATCTTTCTAATTCAAAATCTGCTCAATATCGTATAGTTTCAAGTATGACTTCTGGTTTTGAATTTATGGGTTTCTTCTTAGGACTAGCCTTTCTAGCAATGCTTGCCTCAACCTTGATGTTCAAGGTTTTATCTGGTGCAAACAGCGACAAGCCAAGATATCAAATGCTTTGGAAAGTTGGAACGAGAAAGAGCTTATTGAAATCATCAATTGCTAAAGAAATTGAATTCTGTTTGCTTTACCAGCAGTTTTAGGTGTGGTAGACGTCCTATTCGGACTTCAATTATTTAAATCCATCTTGGGAATGAATACATATGACAAACTGTGGATACCATTTACAATTTTCGAGTGCTTTACGTAATTTACTACCTATTAACAGTGATTTTATACCAACATATTGTTTTACAAAAAGAAGATTAAGAAAAAGACTTCATCAAAAATTGGTGAAGTCTTTTTTGCGTTAAACTGACATTTTATTATAAGAAGCAATTTTCATATCTTTATCAGTCATATTCATAATTGTAATTGATGCGTTTCTTGGACCGTGAGCCAAGTTGTATTTGCCAGGCGCAAAGCGAGAAACAATACTTCTAATGGTAAAGCCATGAGTAACAAGTAAAATGTTTTCAGCACCATCTAATTTACTGATTAAATCAAAGCCTTTGTTAACTCGGCCCCAATATTCCTCCGCATTTTCTGCTTCATGATATGGGTCTGCTTCTTTCATGTAGTCTTTAATAGTATTGATATCAACTTTTTTTAAGGAGTTCATCTCTTCTTGGATAGCCATGGGGCCACCAATCATGCGCCAAGCTTCATCAGAATTCATTCCTTCAAAAAAAGCCATAGAATTGTTCCCTGAAAAATGGCGTTGCGATATGCTGCAACTCATCACGGTTGCAATTTTCATTGATAATGTAGTCACAAGTGTCGCTAGCTCTCTTTAAATCGCTTGAAATAGCAATATCAAAAGGAATATCGCTTAAAGCTTTACCAGCATCTTTTGCACCCTTTATTCCTTCATCAGTTAATGGGGTGTCACACCAGCCCTGCATTTTGTCATAGCGGTTGATATAAGTTTGACCGTGACGGACGATATAGATTCTTTCATGATAAAAATCTCCTTGAATTACTTACTTTGATTATATCAAACCTAAAAAATTAAAATCTTAAAAGGCGTATACAAAAACAGAATTAACAAGATGCCCACTATAATTAAGAGAATAGTATTTCTTTTAGTCAGTTTTTGATGTTTTTCTTCGGTGATTTTATTATTTCTAAAATCACTACTTACTTTAATTTGTCGACCTACAAGAATAGCAATTAAAACTAGGTAAATAAATAGGCCAATTAGTTCGAATGTTCGCATTGTGATTCTCATCTCTCCTTGTGATAGAAACATTGTATCAAAAATTTTGAATATTAAAGCTAAGTATACTAACTTAAGAGATGAAAGAAGAGGAATTATTATGAGAGTTACAAAATTAGTAATAGGAATTTTGATGATTGTTTATTCTGTATGGCTATTTATTCAAGGTTTATTAGGTGGATTTTAGGAATAATTGCTGACAAAAATATGTTAGCAGGGATTCTTGGCATTCTCCTTTGTGGCTTATTTATGGCAAGCGGGATTGTCTATATTTCAACTGAAAATAGTGACGGTCTAGGCGGTGATATTGCTGGCTTTGCCATGATGATTGTTGCCGGAATTTTAGGCTTTTCGGCGGAACATATGCTGGTTTGATTTGGACTGGAATTTTAGCCTTGATTATTGGAATTGGCTTCTTTGTATGGCATTTGAAAACTAGATGAGAGAAATCGAAATATTTTATCTGTTTGAACCAACTATGTACAATAAAAGGTGAGAGAGCTGACTAGTAAGCTTATAGAAAGAAGAATTATTATGAAATTTATGTCTTGGAATGTAAATGGGTTGCGTGCTGCGTTGCGTCATGGCTTTGTTAATACTTTTACAGACTTAGATGCAGATATCTTTGCCATACAAGATACTCGCGTAGAGGCAAATGAAGTACAAATTGACTTACCAGGCTATTATCAATACTGGAATTATGCCAAAAGAAAGGGCTATGCTGGTACTGCTGTCTTTACTAAAGAAAAGCCAATTACAGTCGCAAATGGATTCGGCGTTCCAGAAGTTGATGGCGAGGGTAGAAGTATTACTTTAGAATTTCCAAACTTCTATTTCATTGATGTCCAAGTTCCATTCTCTGGAGAGAAATTGCAAAGATTAGATTTTAGAGAATTGTGGGCACAAATCTTTAGAAATTACGTTACTAAGTTAATGCAATATAAGCCAGTAATCATTGGCGGGGGATATGAGTGTGGCTCATGAGAAGATTGATTTAGCAGAACCAGATGACAATCACCGTCATGCAGGATTTACTGGAATTGAAAGAAAAGAATTTTCTGAATTATTGAATGCTGGCTTCATCGATACTTTCCGTTATTTCCACCCAGATGAAGCAAAGTATACTTATTGGAGCTATCGTGAAGATGCTCGAGCAAAGAATATTGGCTGGAGGCTAGATTACTTCTTGGTATCACATAACTTAGAAGATAAGATGATCAATACCAAGATTTTAAACAACATTATGGGATCAGATCATTGCCCAATTGAATTAGATTTAGACATTAAAACAGGAAGATAATTTTCATTAGATAAAAAAGAAAAATGCACCTCGTAGTTATACGAAGTGCATTTTTTAATTCGATATTATTTAGTTAATGCAGAGTAGACATCGTCATGAGGTCCAACTAATTGTCCACTAGTTACGATATCTTCAACTTGTGAAACTCTGTCATTGCTGTTAGTAATCAAAGTCATCACAACTGGATCTTTTCCAGCATCCTTGATTTGTTCAAGGTCCATTTCAATTAATTGTGTTTCAGGAGTAACTTGCTCGCCTTCCTTAACTTTCATTGTGAATGGTTTGCCTTGAAGTTCAACTGTATCTATTCAAGGTGAAGCATTACTTCTAGGCCAGATTTTGTTTTAAGGCCAATAGCATGTTTCGTCTTGAAAATCGAAATGACAGTAGCATCAACTGGGCTGTAGATTTTTCCGTTTTCTGGTTCAATTGCAAACCCTTCACCCATCATCTTTTGTGAGAATACTTCATCTTTAACTTGGGTGATATCTTCAAATTTACCTTTTACGGGTGCTTTAAAAATAACTTTTTCTGACTTATGAACAGTTTCTACTTTAGTAGAAGCAGATTTGTTAGTTTTATCCACTTGTGGATTATTTGCTGGCTGCATGTCAGGATGAGTGATAATGTCATTAATTTCTTGGCTATAAAGATCGGCTTTTCCACCGAAGATAGCTTGAACCCCTCCAGCTACTTTCAAGACACCTGGAGCACCTAGCATCTTAAAGACATCATCATTAACTAAGTTATTGTCTTTTAGTGAAACTCTTAATCTTGTTGCACAAGCTGAAACAGTTTCGATATTATCTAAGCCACCTAATGCTGAAATAATTTCGCATGATTCATTGTAAAGCTTGTCATCAGTCTTAGGACCAGCTGCCATAATTTGATCGGCAGCTTGATTATCTTCAACAACCATTCCAGGGATGCCAACATGGAACTTCTTAATGCAAAAAGTAAATACAAAGAAGTAAAGGAAGAACCAAATAACACCCATAATTAAGACGTTTGGCCAATTGGTTTTATCTCTTCCTTGTAAGACACCGAAGAGTAAATAGTCAATTAAACCGCCAGAGAATGAATTACCAATTCTGATATTCATGATGTCAGCTACATAGAATGAACAGCCATCAAGAAAGGCATGAATAACGTATAGCCAAGGTGCTACGAATAAGAAAGTATATTCAATAGGTTCAGTAATACCAGTTAAGAAAGAGGTTAGACCGCCTGAAAGGTATAAACCACCATTAGTTTTACGGTTTCTCTTAGGTAAGCAAAGATACATTGCTAAAGCTGCACCTGGAAGACCAAACATCATTGTAGCAAAACGACCAGCAAAGAATCTTGTACCATAGGTAAATAAGCCATGATGGTTAGGGTCAGCTAATTGAGCAAAGAAATATTCTGTGCACCAACAACAGTTTTACCTGCAACATCCGCAGTTCCACCTAATGCTGTGTACCAAAACATTGGATAGATAGTATGGTGAAGACCAACTGCTCCAGTTAAACGAAGCAAAAAATCCATACAAGAAAACTACCAAAGCTTCCCATTTTAGCAAATTGCATAACCAGCACTAGTTAAACCGCTTTGAATTGGTGGCCAAATGATAAAGAAGATAGCACCAATTACAATAGCTGCAAGGGATGAAATAATCGGTATAAATCTTGATCCGCCAAAGAATCCTAGAAATTGAGGTAATTCAACTTTACGATAGTGGTTATGAAGATAAGCGACTACGCATCCAATAACGATTGCTCCTAAAACACCAGTATCAATAGTGTTTTTTTTAGGTGAAAACATTTGTAGCAAGCCTGAAATTGTTGCGGTATAAACTAAATAAGCTACACCACCAGCCAGGCCAGCTGTACCTTTATCTCCCTTAGCAAGACCAACAGCTAGTCCAATTGAGAAGATAAGCGCTAAATTATTAAAAACTGCACTACCGGCGAAGTTCATTACTTTTAAGATGGTTTGAAGCCATTCTTGATTAAGCCAAGGATAAGCACCAACGGCTGCTTTATTTGTTAGAGCACCACCTAAACCTAAAAGCAAACCAGCTACCGGTAAAATGGCGATTGGAAGCATGAAGGCTTGACCTAGTTGTGAAAAGGCCTGCCCAACATGAGAAAATTTCTTAGACATGATTAAGCCGCTTTCGTTATGATTTATTATTTTTCAAAAACAGAAGTGAAAGTTTTAGCAATTTGAAGTGGGCGAGTAATCGCACCACCAACTACAATTCCTGCTGGATTGATATCAATTACTTGCTTTAATTGTTCTGGAGTGTGAATTTTTCCTTCAGCAATTACTGGCAGACCATCATCGACTAAAGCTTTAATTAAATCAAAATCTGGATGGTCAGTCTTAGGACTTTCCTCAGTGTAGCCAGAAAGAGTAGTACCAACAAAATCTACGCCTGCTTCATAGGCGTTTTTGGCTTCTTCAAAGTTTGAAGTATCTGCCATTAAAAGTTGGTTTGGATATTTAGCTTTAATTTCTTTAATAAATTCAGTTACTGTCTTGCCATCATGTCTTGGACGTAAAGTGCAGTCAAGGGCAATTACTTCAACGCCAGTTTCCATCAATTCGTCTACTTCTTTCATAGTTGGCGTAATGTATGGTTTTTCCGTGGATAATCTCGTTTAATAATTCCGATCATTGGTAGATCGACTACTTCTTTAATTTGTTTAATATCTCTAACAGAGTTTGCTCTTAAACCTGTTGCACCAGCTTCTTGAGCAGCTTTTGCCATTAATGGCATAATGCCGCCTTCTTCAGTATAGAGTGGTTCGCCAGGTAAAGCCTGACATGAAATAATTAAACCACCATGGATTTTGTTGATAAATTCTTCCTTGTTCATTTGCAAATATACTCCAAATTAATTTAATTCTGGAGTTTTCCTCCCAAGAAGATAATATAATGAATTTAAATATTATGCAAGCGTTTTCTAGTAAAAACATGATATAGTTATTAGGACGAGGACGTGAGAAAATGGAATTTATTCAGCTTTACAATCAAAATAAAGATAAATTAACGAAGTCAGAAAAATAAATTAGCTAACTATATTGCTGCTCATACTGAGCGTGTAATTTATGACACTATTAAGTCACTGGGAAAGGCGACCAATACGGGAGATGCTACGATAGTTAGATTATGTAAAAAACTAGGCTATTCAGGTTTTTCGGATTTAAAAATTGCTTTAGCGCAAGATTCAATGATGACTACAGCTAAGAACCATGATGGAGCTCAGACAAGTTCCCAGCGAAGTAGTAAAGTTTTAATTTCTTCAATAGAAAAAACAGAAGAATTAATTAATCCACCTACTCTAAAAAAAAAAGCAGTTAGTTTATTAGCTAAAGCTCAGCGAATTCATATTTTTGGAGTAGGACATTCCGGTGAGTCTGCTAGAGACTATGAGAGAACATGGCTAAGAATTGGACTAATTGCTAATGCAGAGTCGGATCCTCATATTCAAGTCCAAGTTGCAACCTTGCTGAATAAAGACGATGTAGTAGTTGGCTTATCTCTTTCAGGTCATACTAAGGATACGTATGATTCATTAAATGTTGCTAAAGACTATGGAGCAAAAATCCTGGCAATTACCAATGATCTTACTTCTCCAATTGCTCAATTAGGGGATGTGAGTTTACAAACGTCAGTTAGTGAGTTTATGAGTATTGGTAGTGTAGCAGGGCAAGTCTCACAATTATATTTGTGCGACGTTTTAGCTAGAGAATATGAAAAGCGTAATAAAGTTGATGTAGATAAAATTAAAGAACGAGCTCTTGCAGCAGTTATAAAGAAATCTATTTAAATAAATATAGGAAAACGTCAAGTATATACAATGTACTTGACGTTTTTTGACTCCTTAATAAATTAAAAAAGATGGTATAATGTGCCTAGTTTTTTGCTAAAATTTTATTTAATACAGGGAGAGAAAAGAATGAGAAAAAATAAAGTGAAATTGGTTTCAATCATATCTTTATTGGTATGTATTTTGATTTTTGATTAAACCAATAACCGTTAAAGCAAGTAGTATTAATAATTACAATCAAGAGCAAGTAGAATTACAAGCAAAGTCTGCAATTGCAATTGATTTAAAGAGTGGGCAAGTTTTATATGCAAAGAATGCAGATAAAATTACCAGTTGCGTCAATGTCAAAGTTAATTACCATTTATTTAACATTAGATGCAATTCATAATAAAAAAGTTATCGTGGAATCAAAAAGTAAAACCAACAAAGCAAATTGTAAAATCAGTAATAATCCAGAATATTCTGGTGTTCCATTAAAGTTAAATCTTGGTTATACAATTAAGCAATTATATGAAGCTACTTTTTAATTCAATCTGCGAATGGCCCGGCTATGCTTTTAGGACAAGCAATTAGCGGATCGCAGCAAGCTTTTGTTAAAAAGATGCGGAAGCAGCTAGTTTCGTGGAATATTGGGGGGCAACGCAGCTCCTTACAGCCAATGGATTGCCTAATTACACTCTAGGAGAAGAAAGGTTTAAGAATAAGTCTAAAGATGCAGAAAATACTTTGTCAGCATCTGATATGGCAATTATAATTTCTCATTTATTGAAAAAATATCCTCAAGTATTAAATACGACAAAAGTTGCAAAAAGCTCTTTTGTTGACGGTAAAACTATTACGCCAATGCAAAATTGGAACTGGATGTTAAAATGATTATCTCAATATGATCCTAATTATCCAGTAGATGGATTAAAAACAGGAACTACTGATGCGGCTGGAGCTTGTTTTGCGTCTACGATGAAAAAAAGAATGGTAGACGTTTAGTTACTGTAGTAATGGGAGCGCAGCATGCTAGTGGAGATGATCCATCAAGATTTATCCAAACTAAGAAATTATTAAAATATATTTTTGACAATTATAGTAGTAAGAAGATTAAACAAGGATATAGCTTTGCTTCAGTAAGAAAAGTTAAAGTTGTTGATGGTAAAGAAAAAAATCTGCTCCAGTTTATGTAAAAGAATCCGCTGTGGTTTGGCTTCCTAAAAAGCAACAATTATCTAATTTAAAAGTTAAATTTTCAAAAATACAATTCATGCGCCTCAAATTAGCGGTAAAACAGTTGGAAGATTTTATTTAATTAATACACCAGTACTTAATAGTAATAAAGATGTTGCGATTAAAGCGACAGTTCACCAGGATGTTAAACAAGCTAATTTTTGGTAAGAATATGGAATAGACTTTTTAACCAGCAACAAAATTCACATGAAAAGGCAAATTCGAGTGTAACTACAGCTCAAAAAGTAAAAAATTTCGACCTTATCAAGATCCTAAAGACTTGGTAAAAGCTGGTACCTGGAATAAAAAGAGTGAAAATAAAGAGCAACCCGATTTGACAAAAAGTTAAAGACCTTTGGATTAGAGTTTCTCTTAAAGGAAATCGGACTTATATTATGAGTGGCAAGAAGCCGATTTATACTATGCTTTCAACTGGAGGAGTATATCATAAAAATAAGTCTGATACGCCAACAGGAACATATCATATCCAGCATGAGCGTGGAGCTGCTTTTTTATAATCATAAATTAAATGAGGGAGCTAAATATTATGTGAGCTGGAAGGATCATGGAGTATATCTATTTCACTCGGTTCCAACTAAGTCAGATGGTTCTATCAATAAAGAAGAAGCTAAAAAAAACTTGGTAAGAGTCCAGGTTCTCACGGATGCATTCGCTTAAGCATTCCCGATTCAACATGGCTTGCCGCAACTGTTCCTGCTGGCACTAAAGTTGTCATCAAAAATCTCTAAAAAACAGCCAAACTACTTTGATTAAGTAATTTGTAGTGACCCACAAAAATTGACACTTTATTAATATTATGCAACTAAGATTGATTCCGATATTGAATCGGAGTCAGTCCTTTAGTTTACTCTTTGTTCTTTCGTAATTATAAAAGTGAATATAATCTTTAATCGCTTGTTCTAATTCATTCAGATTGGCATAGTTTGATTCTTTGCCATAAAACATCTCTCTTTTAAGTATGCCAAAAGAAGCCTTCCATAAGCCCATCGTCTGGAGAACAGCCTTCCTAGACATACTTTGTTCAATGCCACGTCTTGCAAGTTCATATTGATAAGTCTTATGTTGATATTGCCAGCCACGATCTGAATGAAATACTAATCCATTCAATGAATCATTAACTTTAAATGCATCATCAAAGCATAGTCAGTACCTGCTGCAAGTTGGGACGACGAGAGATATTATAAGCGACAATATCTCTCCCACAGCCATCGATAATAGGCGATAGATAAAAGCTTTTTAGTCCTCTTAAGTTGAATTCAGTAATATCCGTGTACCACTTCATATTTGGTCTAATAGCAAAGAAGTTGCGTTTAATTAAGTTAGGTTTAATTCTTCCTTCAATTTCACCCTCAAAGCTGTTGTAGCGTCTTCTACGTTTCATACGATATCCAATCAAATTAAGTTTACGCATTAAACGATAGACTGTTTTCGATTGATTATAAAGCCTTCACTATGTAAGTGATCAGTTATTGTTCGATAACCTGGAGCAGTGTATCTATCTTTAAGTTCAAAGAATATTTCTTTAATTCGTTTAATTAGACTGTGGTGCTTTATCTCATCTTGATCTTCGCGCTTTTTAAAATATTGTAATAATTGCTTCTGGATAAGCTAGGTAAAGCATTATTCGGATCACTTAAAATCGACAAGATAGTTTTAACACCCAACCCAAGTTCTAGCCTTAATTCTCTAACAGCTTGTGCTATTTCTGTTTTGGTTGGTTTTTTCTTTTGAAACCAAGGCATCCAATTTTTTATAAATGCATTCTCGACAGTAAGCTTTAAATTCTGGTGACGCAATTCTTCGTTTTCTTTTCTTCAATTTCTCTAGCTCTTTGTTCACGGGTTCGTCGTCCTTTCCTCTTGATAACGACATTATACCCGTTTTTTTATAAGAGCGAATCCAGTTAATAAGCATCCCTTGACTTTTCAAGCCCAATTCTAAAGATACAGAGTAAGCAGCTTCATGATTGACTAAAACCCGATTGATAGCTTCTAGCTTAAATTGGGCTGAATAATAAGTATGGGGTTTATCTAATATATCCATTCCATGCCTATGAATGAGTGAAACTAAGTACCTAATACTAACTGAGCCTATTCCATACTTTTTACTTAAATATGTCGATCTTTTTTTATTTTCAATAGTCCATTCTTTATAAATATTCAATTTATCTTTTTAGTTAATTTAGACAAGAAACCCCTGAAATCCGTGTCCGAATTTCTGGGGTCACTACACTTATTGTTTTGGTATCTACGATACTGATTATTTTGATTAACTAAAGGGAAGGCATAAAGGTTGCTTAAGTCTTTATGCCAGTTGTAAGTGTTAAATTTATACTTATATTATATAAATTAAATCATCATAAGTCGAAAATATGCTCATAATAATTAAATAATTAAATTATTATATTATGTTAGTCACTGGTTGTTTGCAGCTTGTTTTTTTTTTGTCTAGCTTTAATTAGTTTAATCCACTTGTTTATCTCAACTTGCAGGGATAGAGAAGAGAGAAAGAATAATTACTACTAACCATTGTCTTGAAGTAAGACTAGTCAAATGGAAGAGTTTGTGTTAGGAGGAAAAGAATGATTCTAATTAGGACCGCTGAAACAATAAAGGAGATAATCAACCAAACATTTATTTTATTGCCCTAACCCAGATTGATCAGAAGAACGTTGGTTAACGCGCTGCGATTTGGGATAAGGCTAAACGCAATGCCATTGTTTGACCAGCAATTGATTATCAAAACGACTCTCCAATCCAGTAAGCTATTAAGGTCATTAAGGCGACGAAAAATTCCTTTTGACTGGATAACACGCCAAACAAGGTCTTTTTCAAAACAAAGTTCCAGTCTTTACTGGCTTATGTTTCATGATATTTTTACTTGCTGGGTCTACTCCAAAGCTAAAGCAGGCAAACTATTGCAGTTAACCCAGAGAATATGCACAGCAAGTAGCGGTGCATCCCAGTTAAAGATCAGAAGCTACAAATAAAGTAGTAATTTCGGCAATATTACTAACTAGTAAAAATTGAATTACTTTCTGAATATTGCGATATACTTTTTCGGACCTTCTCTGATTGTTGCCGTAATTGTTGTAAAAGCTATCATTGAGTAAAATCATATCTGAAACATCTTTAGCAACATCAGTACCACCAATACCTATAGCAAATAACACCGGATATCAGCAGCCTTTTAGGGCGGGTGAATCATTGACCCTATCTCCCAGTCATGGCTACTACTTCATTATTTCGTTTTAGGCTTTGAATGATTCTAATTTATCATTAGGCGAAACGCGGGCAAAAACAGTGGCGGATTTAACTGCTTGATCTAGTTCATTATCTGTCATTTCGTTTAATTCAGTACCTGAAATAACAGTGTTTCCATTAGTATAAATACCTAAATTTTTTAGCAATAGCGATCTGCTGTATTGTGGTCACCCGTGATCATAATGGTCTTAATTCCAGTCATGAGCCATCTTAATTGATGCCTTAACCTCATCTCTGGCAGGATCAATCATACTGACTGCACCTAAGAAAAACTAAATGCTGTTCAATATTTTCACCCTCTTGAGTTTAGTGATATTTTTGCTGGCAAAGCCTTAAGACTTTAATGCTTTGATCAGACATCTTGTGCGATAAGGTAAAGAATATTATCTTTATCAGCCTTAGTTAACTTACGTGTACCATTATTTGTGTGGATGTAGTCACAGCAGTAACTCATCGAGCGCACCTTTAGTGTAAGCGACGTATTCATTGTTTATTTCATGAACCGTAGTCATTCTTCTAATTGAATCGAAAGGATATTCGCTAAGTCTTGGATACTCTTTTCTTGCTTAAGAGCCGAGTAACCTAAATCTTGTGCTAGAGGAAGAAGTGCACCTTCAGTCGGGTCTCCAATTACTTTTTAGATTTTCTAAATTAAAACTAGCATCGTTACAAAAGACTAGATGCATAGATTAATTGTTTATATGAATTAGAATCCTTACTTGCTTTTTTCTACACTTAGAACTTTTTTATTAAGGAAATCATCACCATTAGCTGTAAATGAGTTACAGTCATTTATTTAACGCTAATGTTCCTGTCTTATCAGAACAAATAACCGTCGCATTGCCCAGAGTTCAACAGCGGGTAGTTTTTTAATTAGAGCGTTGCTTAGCCATCCGCTGCACGCCTAGCGCCATAATAATGGTTGTGCTGGTAGACCTTCTGGAATAATTGAAATTGCTAAAGAAATTGCTACTAAAAATTGTGGTAAAGTGGGCGGCCGTAAAAGGCACCACAATTGCAAAGATTAAAACGCAGATAATTGTCATCGATTGTTAGACTTTACCTACTTCAGTTAGTTGCTTTAATGGAGTATCACTAGCATCATCATTTTCAAGCATACCGGCTATTTGGCCAATTTCGGTGTCCATTCAGTTTTAGTTACAATCCCACTTCCTCGTCCGTAAAGTAACGATTGAAGAAGTATATAAGCCATATTCTTTCTGTCGCCTAGAGGACAATCTACTGAAAGAACAGCTTTCATTCTTTTCACTAGCAATTGATTCACCGGTTAAAGAGGCTTCTGCAATTTTTAAGTTAACAGATTGAATTAAACGCAAAATCAGCTGGAACCATGTCGCCGCCAGCTAAGAATAAACTAAAATCCCGATAACTAATTCGCTAGCAGGGATGATCTTTTTTCAATACCGCCACGCATAACTGTAGCAGTTGGCGCGCTCATCGTTTGAGCCGCTAGAAGCTAGGCTTTTTTTCTCCTGAATAATTCCAATGATTGGAGTTAACGACAACAATAAAAGAAAATTACGCTGGCTTCTACCCGGTCATTGCCAAAATTGCAGAAAAAGCAGCTGCTCCTAATAAGATCAAAATCATCGGATCAGTTTGCTCTTTTTGAGCATCGTGGGTTTGGTGGCTTTCAGCTAAGCGTTGGTCCATATTTCTTTAACCGCCGCTGAGCTTCTGGCTCACTTAAGCCAGTAGAACTTGTTTCTAAATCTGAAAATAACTCGTTTGTTGTTTG